>OBYC01000084.1_pt1 | contig 112777 bp, 94 predicted proteins | sample 1550651 | NCBI WGS metagenome assembly OBYC01 (sample SAMEA2580181, study PRJEB22360) | human gut metagenome | biome: human gut; feature: human-associated habitat; material: faeces | place: Denmark | collected 2008/2010
GGCTTTTCTGTTTCCAGTTTTAATTCCCGTATATCAACCTCCACAACACTTCCCAGCGGCAATGTTCTTTCTGTAAGCAATATCAGCTTTTGAACAAAATCCTTCAATTGCTCGAATGCCGCCCTGATTTCATTCCCGGCAATTTTTATAACCGGCTGTCCTTCCTCCATTAATACTTCCAATGTCTCTGCCTTATAATTTTCTCCACGAATCATCGCATGGTAAATTTGATATAGTTCCTCCGGCTTGTCCGTATGCATCCTAACGTACTGACGAATGGCATCCTTCTGCCGACCACTCAATACCTTGTCCCGTTCAAGCCATTCCTCACAGATTGCAGCAGAAATTTTTCTTTTCTGAATTATATTCTCCCTCATCCTTTTCTCCTGACTTTGTCTTTACTCTTTTGTTTATTTTACATCTATTTGTGCTGTTTTTTTCAAGCTATTTGTATGTTTTATTGCCACCATTTGTATGTTTTGGAATAATTAATCGACAATTCTGATTATATGTTTTATCTTTTACGCAAAATATGTTCCTTTCTAATGCGCTTGTCCAGTAAATCATACGGCTGGTTGTTCGTCGAAACTTTTGCGATACACTTTCCTTTCACATAGAACTCAATTTTTTCACCGAACAATCCTTTTTTCAATCTCGTACTCTCAATTTCACTGATGTCAAATTTTTTCACGATCAGTCCGCGTCTGCGTGTCACTCTTGTTCCATTTACTGAAAATCTGTCAGTTATAAGGTCTATGAAAATAATCAAGGAAATGACAGCTAATACAAGCATCGGACGGAAGAATATTATATTTGTCTCATTCTGCTCGATCATCACCCATACCATCCAGCAGAAAAAGCCTACCGACATTGCGGAAACAGCTTTATAAACGCCCCTTGTTTTTAATGTAAATTTATCAATAGTCATTCCCGCTTTGTCGCATGGAATTTTCTTAGCTTGCAGCATTCCTGCTAATATTGCGCCATCTGACAGATTATTATCAATCCTGAAAAGCTTTTTCTTCCCGGAATAAAATTCATACCCACCATCTAATCTTTCCGTTATTCTTGTAATATCTGCAAATGTGTAATAATGCTTTATGCCTATGTAACTGCGATAGATGATTTTTTCGCTTTTTACCCAGATTTTCCAGACGTGCGTGCCTAACACCGAACATATAGCTAATAATTCTAAACATCCAAAAATACCTCCTGTAAACCAGTTCAACTGATCATCTACATAAGCTCCAATAAGACATATCAAAAAAAATAACAAACCTACATACATTATGAAAGCCAGTTCAAACGGATACCCTATTTCCAAATTCTCAAATAAACTTTGTGGAGTCTTTTTGTCATCCGAAACATAAAACTCCGGATATTTTTTCTCATTATACACATTCAGATAATGAATCACTACCGCTGCTGCCACCCACGGAGCTATTACTTTTATTAACGTTACAAGAAATGCTAACATGTTTTTCTCCTCCAGATTCTTATGTAAATGCACATATAAATTGATTTACATGTCCATCAATATCCACGGCATCCTTAAGATTACTAAGATACAGGTTATTCCTTATAGAATTCTTTATCTTGTCCTTCACACCACCTACCAATTTTTGTCCGGAATAATTGATAATCATGTATTTTAATGCTTCCTTTCTTCCAAGATGTTCAGTGGCTCTCTTTCTGGCACTTCTACAGACATTTCCACTTATACGATCCCACTTGGTTTTTGATTTCAGAACTCCAACCCGCACATTTAAATCATTCAATATTTTTGTATACTCTTTTTTATGTGGCTGGTTTCTTCCATGAATAATATCGCTTAACGATCGCTTTTCCCGCAGTTTTATCTTCTCAGTGCTTATACGTCGTTTCTCCATCCACGCAGAAATTCCCTTCTCATCTCTCAACTGCTTTACCGCTTTATCCCAGCCAATACCACTCTTAACCTTATCAACCGCTTTATCCAGACCGCCAAACACCAATGTTGTACCTGCACTCCACACGCCTGTTTCTACCACTTCTCCAACATCAATATTCTGTTTTCCTTCTATAAATTTCTGTTCAATTGCATTAGCGGTGCTATCAATCAATCCATTACTAGCCGCAGTAACCAAAAGTCCAGCTCCTGTTCCTGCAATTGCCCCTTTGACTACTCCTTTTGCAGCCTCTAATCCCACTTTTCCCCAATCAATATCAATTTTTTCTCCATTCTGTATAGCACCTACCATTTGACTTCCTGTTTCAATAACGCCACTTACAATACCGCCTACAAGTGCCCCAATTACAACTGTTGGCCATTCCCCATCATTATCTTCAAAATCTTCCGGTCTATCCCAACAATAAATATATGGATTTAATGTAAACGGCATTTCCGGGAATCCTTTGATCAGATCCTCACTTACAAACCGCCCTGTTCTGGAATCATAACGTCTTGCCTGTGCAAAATACAACTCACTGATTTCATCCATCTGATATCCGGTGTAACCAAATGGCTGCGTATACTTCTCATTCTTATACACAGGCATACCAAATTCATCATATGCATACAAAGCATCTATCTCTCTTTGCATATCTACCATACACATCGTGCTTCCATGATCATCCTGCAAATAATATGTGCTTTTTCCATTTTCAAGCATTCCAGCTGCTTTTCCATCCCAGAAAAACTGCTGTCTTCTTCCAGAATGTTGTTCATTGCTTTGTAAAAGATTATGATATTTTCTTGTCAGATCCAGCGTGTAGTGTATATCTTTTTTTCCAGATATTTGTTGTCTGACTCGCTGTCCGAGACCGTTATATGCATATTCTGCTATATCAATAATTCCATTTTCAAATTTTTGAACCTTTTTTAACCTATTTGTACAGTCAAATGTAAATTCTTTTAATACTTTACCATCTTCACAGATTTTTCGAATATTGCCTCTCCGATCATATTGATAAGTCTTTTCAAATAAATTGCCCGTCTCACTGACAAGCTGATTATTCGCATTGTAAGAATACTGTGTTATTGATTCATTTTCAAAATCCTTTTTCTCCATGCGATTTCCAAAGGCGTCATATGTATATTCTCTAAGCCTCTCTTTGTCTCTGCTGACATGTATCAGCCGATTTACTGCATCATAACCATAGGTATAGCTTACATTCTGTATTCCTGTTCCACTCCGCTTTTGATCAACTGTTATTTTATTTCCCGCATTATCATAGGTATAGTCATAAGAATCGATTATTTTTTTCTGATCATGATGCGTAATTTTTGCTATTCTTCCAATATTATTATACGAATACGATGTGACTACATCATTAGGAAGATGTTTTGTTTTAAAACGCCCCATTTCATCATAGTCATATGTAATCACACCAGTTTCATTTTCTAGTTGCATAAGCTGATTGGCTATATTGTAGGTATAATGCACCTCGTTTCCATCCGGGTAAACTATTTTCGTTTTCTCTCCCATATTGTTCCACTCATAAGAAACTTTTTGACCATCTGCATCTGTAACAGAAAGCGGTCTTCCCATTTTGTCCAGACGGATTCTGGTACTTCCTATCCAATCTTTCATTTCTTCTAATTGTCGAAGTGCATTATAAGAAAGTTTTACTTTCTGACCATCTGCATACACTATCTCACTTATCTGTCCAGTTGGATTATATTTGTAGTTTGTGACACAACCATCACGATCTGTTTTGGCTGCCATTCTTCCATTTTTATCGTAAGAAAAATATTCGACTGCACCCAATGGATCTTTGATCTGGATCACATTTCCTTGCAGATCCCATTTATAATCAGTAACAGAGTCGCTCTCCCCTTGTTCCCCGGTACGTTTTATCTGTAAAAGATTTCCAACCTTATCATATGTGTAATATGTCTTGTTGTTTAAAGCATCTGTCACACACGTCAAATCGCCATTTGGAGAGTATTCGTAAGATGTTCGATTTCCATTTTCATCAATCATCTCTACCACATTGCCAACTGCATCATATGAATAATGCCGTACTCCACCTGCTGGATTTATTAAATCTGTCAAGCGATTAAGTCTGTCATACTTCATCTGAACACATTCACCTAATGCATTTGTCCGCTGGATCAGATTATCTTCATTGTCATATGTATAAATTTCGACTGCCCCATCTGGATATTGAATCTTATGTAACCGTCCACCTTTTTCATACAAATATTCTGTACTGCTGCCATTCGGATAACAAATCCTCTGTACCTGATCCATTTTATTGTAATAGACACTCGTTGTATTTCCTTCTACATCTGTTACACTGTTCCGTCTGCCCATTTCATCATATGTATAAGATGTAATGTCACCTAATGCATTTACAATTGTAATCAAATTTCCATCCTTATCGTAAGTAAAGGATGTCCTTTCTCCATCTGAATCTAAAACTTCTATTATCCGATTTGCACAATCATAGGTATACGATGTAACGTTTCCTTCCGCATCCGTAACTGCAATACAGTTTCCGAGAGCGTCATAGTTATACTTTATCGTGCTCCCATAAGGTAAAACTTCTTCCTTCAGCTGGTTTTCCTTATTATAAATATAATTGTATACAGCCTTATCCGGCATTATAATACCGGAAATATTCCACATTTTATCATATAAATATTTAGTTGCTGCGCCTTCTTTATCTATTAAATATTCCAGCTGTCCTATGCCATTATATTTTGCTTTTAAAGTATATCCATCATAATCACAAATTTCTGTTAAATTTCCATTTTTATTATACTGGTATGTACGTGTATCTCCATTAGCATTTTTTACACTTACAATTCTATCTGCCACATCATACTGATATGAAGTCTCATTTCCATTTCCATCCACTGTCTTAATGACACGGTTCAAATTATCATACTGATATTTTTCTACACCGCCGGTTGCTTTTTTTATACAAATAATGTTTCCCCGATCATCATATGTAAAAGCAACTTCACTGCCATCCGGCTGCACTACTGTAGTTGGTCTTCCTGCCTTATCATTCTCAATTTTGACAATAGCTCCATCCGCATTTTCTGTACAGATCAAATTTCCATGTGCATCATAATAATGCTTTAATCTTGCTTTACCATTTATACTCACATTTAATAAATGGTTATTTGCATCATATGTCATATTGATTCTGCGTTTTGCTTCATCTGTTACCTGCGTCAGATTTCCTCTGTTATCATATGCCATACGTCTTCTATTTTTATTACGATCCATTACGCAGACACATTGATTTTTATCATTATAAATATATTCTTCCCTTGTTCCATCCTCATAGAGAGTTTCCGTATGACGATATAAATTATCATGCACATATATTATTTTTTGGCCATTACGCTCCGTACAAATAACTCTCTTTTTTACATCATCATACAAAAATTCCATCACTCCACCATCTGGAAATTTCTGACGCGTAATACGATGTTTATTATCATAATCGTTACATATGGTAGTAACTCCACCGGCATTCTCAACATGTGAGATTCTTCCGTCAACACCATATTGATACTGATAGACTCCACCATCTGGAAGTGTGACTGTTTCCAACAAATTTTCTTTATATGTAAGTAATATCTTTCTTCCTGACTGATCTTCAACTCTTACCAAAAGATTTTTTTCATTATAATAATAAGAAAAGATATTTCCATTATCTGCACAAGCTGTTTCCAATAAACCACTTTCATTATATGAGAATGTTATTCCTCTGCCGTTTATATCTTCCGCACGCACCAATTTTCCCATTTTATCAAACTGCATGCTATCTAGTCCTGCACGACACAATCTATACCCTTCTTCATTCTCAAACAGTATTTCTAAAGCAGTTCCTGTTCCCTTATAACTTCCATCATTTTCTTTTTCAAAATATAAGCATTGTCCATCATACATATGAATGCAAGCGCTTATTTCCGTTTTCTTTTCTAAAGAAATTTCATAGTTATGTCTAAAACTTTTTCCAATTGTTCCTGTTGTATCATCTTTTGAATTGTAATACCTATGAAATGAAAGATTTATTTCTCCTCCTACAACCAGATCTTCCCTATCATACACAAAATTCCAGGTTGTCATATTCACAGGATCACCACAATAATTTGTACCAGCAGCATCTGTTCCCAGCAATTCTTCCTGAATTTCTTTTTCTACCGTTGCCTGAGCATCTTTCAGATCTGCAACTGCGGCATCGAGAACACCTTTTTGTGAAGCCATATCAAGGTTACCTCCGGCAGGATCTATCGTCTGTGCCAGAGTATTCATTAACTTAATGATTTTTTCTGCACATGTATTCATCTCTGCTCCGTGCTTGAGATAGGCTGTATCTACATGTTCTACGGCTGTAAAAATCTGTTCGATCTGTTCAATGGTTGTATCATGCTTATTTAGAACAGTCTGGTAATAACCATCCATTTGAGATAAATAAGCATAACTGTCTAACGTATGCAGCCAGTTTTTAATTTTTACATCCATGTAATCAATACTATTCTTTATAATCTGCCAGATACCATCGGAAGATGTATCATTCACATAACTTATCAGCTTTTCTTTTGCTTCCTGTGAAAAATCCCTGAACATTTTCTTATCCCCATGCTTTCTTTTTCTTCCTATGAAGAAAATGTTTCTGAATGTGTCTTTTCTTTCGTCTCAACCGAGCTTTTTCTCTGTTCCATGTAGGAAATCGTATTTTCCAACAATAAAACAAATGCCTCCTGCATTTTCTGATACTGTTTTCCCATTTCCTCAATCTGAATAATCGTACTGCCTCCACATTCTCCGACATCCGGTATTGTAACTTTCTTTGCAGACCATTCTGTATGCAGATTTTTTAACTCCACAATATAACTGCCTAATTTCTCTGTATCTATAACATTTGTCATCATCTGCCCCTCCTAGAATAAATACTGATCATTTTCATCTATTTCAGCTTTAAATTTTTGACACGTTTTATTTACATTCACACCATGTTCTGTGATCACATTTTTTAATTCCCCAGCATAAGTAATAAAGGTATCCAATGCCTGTGCGGTTTCCCCTTCCTTAATGGCATCTTCCCTGATTTTTTTCATAATTTCCAAATACTTGTCTACACCTGACTGTAACTCCGTCTCATTATCTGAAAGAGTTGTTCCCATATCTAAAACATAATCATCATCTATTTTAAGTGCCGTTCCTGCCATGTTGTACTTCCTTCCTTTGAATTGATCTGGTTATTTCTTGTTTGATGTATTTGCCGACGTTGCTCTTGCTGCCGCCTCACGGGCTGCTGCTTCTCTCGCCGCTGCCTCTCTCGCTTCCTGTTCTGCTCTCTCAATTCTGGCTATTTCTGCATTAAGCTGAGCGATTCTGTTGTTACAATCCTGTATCGCCTGATTACACCCTGCTATTTCATCCTGTTTTCTTGTAATCTCCAATGCAACACGCTCAATCGCTTTATCCAGTCCGCTGGAAGCATTCCAAAAAGCTGCACCATTATATAAATCATGCATTCCTTCATAAAATTTAGAAGTAAATTTACTGTTAATTTTCTGAACTGCACCTGTATTCTCCAATTTAGATGTACCGGAATTTTTACACTCCGAAAAAGATCCCTGAAGCGAACTGATACTGCTTTTCACTTGATTCAATTCCAAAATTTCACTGTTAAGCTTTTCAATTTTTGTATTATAATTCGCAATCTCACTCTGTTTTTGCGCAATCTCTGCATAACACTGCGACTTCGTCATGCCTTCTCCTCCACTGTATATCACTTTTTATCTTAAACACTTTCATGTCTATGTTCAATTGTTTTTCTCATTTTTCAGGATTATCCATGCGGATTCCTGTTTTTTCAAGAATCCGCATGGAAAAAAGATTAGCCTCTTACAGCTGCAGCACCCTGTGCATCATCATCCTGTCTGTTCTGCATGTAATTCTGAATGAAATCAGAAATACTCTGGATTGCATCCCTTGCATTCTCAAGTGCCGGTTTGTATTCATTCTCAAAACGTTCAATGAATGCGTCTGCAGTCTGGTTTGTCCAGCCATCCTGCAACTGACCATTCATCTGCACTAAAGAATTGATCACATCGTCAAGTGCTCCTGCCTGATTTGAGTACACACTTACTCCACTTGTAAGCACCTCATAATCCACTTTGTTTACTGCCATCTTTTTGTTCCTCCTTAAAATTTTTATTATATGGTAAATCTGCATATACAGAATTCCATCATGATAATTTTACTGTTTTAATTTTTGTCAGCTCATTCTCATTCACATAGAATGCATCGCAAAATTCTATTGGTTTTGCATATTTTTTTGCAATGCTCACTGACAGATCACACAGTTTAATATTGGATATATCATCAAAAATAATATATCTCCGGTTATCTTTTACAATTTTCATTAAATCTGGTGCACTGAATGGAATTGCCGCATTTTCCACATTGGTCATAAGTATGAGCACTTTCATCATGCGGTATTTGCCGAGCATTCCTTTTATAGTTCCAATTATTTTTTTGTCTGCGCTTATCTCTGCAATTGCGTCCGAGCTTTCAATGACAACTACGATCCAGTTCTCATCATCCAATGCAGCTTCCTGTCTCTGTGCAAAATCTTCATATCTGCTCTGCACCCGCTGATCAACCTCATCAAAAATGGTCCGGATAGATCCTGTTGTATTGTCATATACAGCTGTGTCCGGATGAAATTCATAATCAGCCCATCTCCGTGTCATATCATCCAGAATGTACAGGTCTGTACCTCCAAATGCCGGAAGCAGCATTGCTTCAAGCAGGTATTTTACAAAGATATCTTTTCCTTTTTCCTTTTTACCTGAAATCGTAAACATTCCTCCCTGCGCAATTTCTAACATCATTGGAGAAACCGTATTATAATCAAGTCCCAGCATTACTTTTCCTTCCTCTAAATAATCCGGGTAAGTTTTCTGGATGTAGGATAGTGTCAGTTCTTTTGGAATTTCCGGTATTATCGCAGCTTTCATTCCGGTGTATTTTTCATTCTGTTTCTTCACAAAATCCTGTATCTTCTGTACACGTTCGAATTCTTTTTCGCCTTCAAATGACAAATACATCTGGCTTTCATAGGTATGTTTGTTCAACTGGATCAGACATCTTCCCGGAATGTTCGGAAGTTTCATCCTGCATCCCTCGAACATCATTCCATACTCTGATGTCTCATTGCAGAATAATGCGATCCGTCCTTCAAAATTGTTCAGATAACGATAACCAATACCTGATGTCTGAACATTCGCTACTATAAATGAAATGCCAACTGCAATACCATCTCTGCATAACGGAAGCAGATAATCCTGATCTTGCAGATACATTTCCTTCAGTGCTGTCAGATTATCAATTATTACCACAATCTGTGGCAGATCGTGATATCCCGCTTCTTTATATGCCACAAACGAACTCACACCGGATCGTGCCAATATCTCTTTTCGTTTTGCAGTCTCCGTCTGAAGCAGTTTGAACAGATTTTTTAATTTTTCATCATCTGATACACACACAACACCTCCACAATGATGAAGTTCTGCAAAATTGCGTAATATCATGGAACCAAAATCAATAATGTAAAGATTTACCTCAGCTGGTGTATAGTTTTCAGCAAGGCTGCGGATAATCGTCTGTAACACATTTGTCTTTCCACACTGTGCTGAACCAATCAATATATAGTTCTGTGCCGTAATATTAATTTTCAGTTGCTCCTGACTTTGTCTGTCCGGATCATCCAGAAGACCTATGTAAGCATAAATTTCTTCTGAATCCATCCGTACTCCATTCACATAAGTCAAGAGTTCCGGCAATGGCGGCATACAAATATTCGGAAGTCTCCTGATTCCTTTCTCCTCGCAGTATCCTGCTATGTAATCTACGATTGCCTCCAGCTGATTCTTTGTGTGTGAATCTTTCTTTTTTATTTTCTTTTTCTGGTAAACCACTTTTTTTGCTCCCGCAAAATTCAGTTCTGAAATATAAAATTCTTTGTTTCCTTCACTCTCATCAAGCGTTGCAGGTGCTCCACTGAACGCCGATTGAAACAGTTCAAATATTTCGTTGTTTCCAACTTGAAGGTATGCCCGTCCCGGTTCTTTAATCTCCGCAGCAAGTGGTGTTTTTAAAACTTCGTTACTGTCCTCTTTAGACTGTACTTTCAGACAGAGTTTAAATTTTGAGTTTGACCATATTTGTCCATCTACCACACCACTCGGCTTCTGAGTGGCAAGAATCAGATGTACTCCGAGGCTTCGTCCAATACGCGCTGCTGATATCAGTTCTTTCATAAAATCAGGCTGCTCTGCTTTCAGCTCTGCAAATTCATCCACAATAATTACCAGATGTGGTAATGCTGTCTGTACTTTTTTCTCTTTATACAGTTCAATATATTTATCAATATGATTCACACCAGCCTGTGCAAAAAGGTTCTGACGCTTCATTAATTCTGCCTTTATTGACTTTAATGATCTCTGCACTTCATTTCCATCAATGTTAGTGATTGCACCGATCAAATGCGGCAGATTCCGAAACTGATTCACCATTCCACCGCCCTTGAAATCGATAATGACAAATCCTATCTCATAAGGATGAAATATCGTTGCTGCCGACAATATATAACTTTGCAGTATCTCGCTCTTACCCGATCCTGTGGTTCCTGCTACCAGTCCATGTGGTCCGTGAAATTTTTCATGCAGATCCAACGTCACAATTTCATCTTTCGCATTCACTCCCAGAGGTGCTGCCATTGTCTTGTAGATCTGTGATTCACTCCATCTTTTTCCAAGGTCTAAATCTTCCGCCGCAAATATATGAAGCAGTTCAAATAATGTAATATTTTTTCTGAGTGAATTTTCAAGGCCAATCTCTTCACAATAAACCGGTGCCAGCATTTGCACAACAGCCCCTGCCTGCATATCCGATATTGCCTGATACTCAAAATCCTGCACTCTGTTTCCGTTTTCTGAATGACAGATATTCCCCTGCTGTTCCGATAATAATGTGATAATCTCGTCGCAGTGCAATGGCAATTTTTCAGCACTCGTCTCAAAAAATACAAATGTCATTCCCAATTCTGCCGCATTCTCAATATATCTTGAAATCGGATGGTTTTTGATTCCAAATTCATTTTCCACGAGAACCACACAGTAATATGGAATATTTTTTGTCTGTTCTCTGTAATTTAATTCACGAAATAAGTTTTCAAAAAGAATATTTTTGCTCTCATTATTACAAACAATATTACGTGTTCCCTTATCGTTTCCAAGATGTGGCAGCATGCGGACCCATTCATATTGTTTTTCATCATCCACAAGCATGAAAAGTCTGACATCTCCATAATAATGTCTGACAGATACATCGATCACAATGTTTTTAAACATTGCATATAACGCCTTTTTAGCCCCTACAACCCCAACTGCATTTGCATTTTTGAAGTCTGTATAAACAGGTACATGATCAATTTTCGAATACATCTCACAGATTTTTTCAGGCATATCCGTAAGTTCATCTCCAACCTCCATACGTTCCTGCTTTTTATAATCGACCTGCCGTGCAGAATCAACACTTCCCTGACCAAGATAAACCCGAAGGAAATCTTCGTCTTCCCTCGTTTTTTCAAACAATCTGCGGTCAAAATTCATCGCTGTATCAACATCCACTCCAATATCACAGTAGGTATCCCTTAAGCTTTCCGCCTCTTCCCGGCGCTTTATTTCAATTTCTTCTTTTTTCTTATCAATATAACTGTTGTATTTTGTAATACGTTCCTCACAGTCCTGTTTATATTTTTTATTTCCCGATATAAAACCTAATATGGTAGTTACAATTCCAAGTGCCATAGAACATACGCTCAAAATCACATACGAACCAGATGAACCGGAAGTGTTCATAATACCACGAAACACAACAACAAGCCCCAGCATTGTAATGGAAGGCATCAGATTCATAACGATATTGTTTTCCGGTTTTTTCGGAATCTCCGGTGCATCCAAAATTTCTATTTTATCATCTGGAAGTTGTTTTTTGATTCTGGTATTTCGATTAAACAATGGATATTTCAACCCATTCACACGATGCCTGATCTCATGCACCGGTATATTTTTCACCTGTAGTCCTGCCTGATCAAAATAGATTTTTCCTTCTTTAAAATAGAACTGATACTCATCTACCGAAAAGAAATCACAGTCATGAAGTTCCACACTTTCCTCTATTCTCTGTCCATTTCTGAGTACTCCAAACGCAGACTTAATTGCATCAAGATAATAGCACTTTCCTTTTTTTTGTATAACCAGCCGTATATTTTTCTCAAACTGACTTTTTAAAAGAATCGCCGCTCCCGGCTCCGAAGAAATCTCTATCTGCCCCGGAAGATCAATGTACCAGTTATAATTTGGCACCTTTGCCTCAAAATCAATCATAAAACGCAGTTCAAACGCTTCATTTCCTGTATTGGAATAACAAACTGCTATGATATCCCCATGACTGATCTCCATGGAATATAATTTTCGCATATCGCCTTTGCTGAAATATAGCTGATCTGCACAGTCAATATTCCATTCATCGCTGCATGCTGTAAACTCTATCTCAATCTCTGAAAAGAAAGTCTCCGGGTTAAGTCGAAATTCACAGGATGATGTTGTTCCAAGTTTCACATTCTCCACACCTGCTGCAATTTCAAACTCTTTATACACCGTTCTGTTACTGACAATTACTTTATACTGATAATCCATGCTTATGCCCTCCGGTAGATAATATAGGAACCATTTCTGATGCCAAATTCTTTTAATGTTTTATTTCCTCTTAAAAAAGCGATTGGATTCTCAGCAACCAGATAGCAACTGAAAATATTATCCGTATCCATCCCTAATCCATATGCCTCATTCAGTGCAAGCACAAGATCATTTGCTGTTATTTCCAATGGTATTTCCAGATCTATATGCGTCTGTTTCATATCATTGATAAATTCAACTACAACTTTTTCTTCCATTCCTTCTCCTTTATGTTTATTAATCACACTATTTTTTGTTCGTCCATTTCCATTAATATTATAGTTATATGCCATTACTATACCCTGAAATTTTCTATTTTCAAAAAATGTGTGATTACAATTATTTTTTCTGAATATTGTTCAAATATATATACAGGTATTTAACAGGCTCTACATTGAAAATCTTATTTATCACATAACATAAGAAGATACACATTGGATCCAATACTAACATAAAGCATACAAACAATACTTTTTCCCCGAATACCATGTCATTATCTAATATCGCAGCTATTCCAAAAAACGTAAACCCTGCTGCAAATATAATTTCAACTATTATAAATAGTATTAAAAATATCTGGGCAAATGTAATTTTTCCCTTAATATTCAATTCTCCGTCCTTATGCTCTATACTCCATTTTGCAGTCGTTATATGCCGGTTCTCGGTTCCTTTCCATAAATATAGCATTTGCATATTATTTTTTGTTTTGCATACCATAAACCATTCTTTTGCCAATTGTACTTTACTGTCATTTTCCAGACTGTGTAATTCTATTTTTTGTTCTACTTTTCCTGCACTATCAACTGCCGTATTCCTTTTTTCCGTAGATACTTCTTCATCGGTGCGTGTCTCTTCTATCGTCTTTTCCGCCTTTTTTTCAGCCAACATTTTCTGTACATGTATTAACTCTTCTTTTGCCCGTGGTGTACCACATTCCAATTCAAATTTATTTTCACCCTTAAATCTGATCAAAATCCTGTCACTGTCATCTTCGACGATTTCTAAATCTTCTTTCTCCCCAAATCCTTCCTTCTGATACTTATGATATGTAACTACCCCATTATCGAAAATAAATAGTTTTTGATGTGTATACATTCCATTGATCAGTGCCAAAATATATTCAGCCCATGCAGAAATTTTCCATATTTTCTCAACCGCCTCCGTATAACCGCCGGTAAGAGAACCCACTAATACAAACAGACACACAGATGTTGCTAATGCCTGTACCAAAAGTAAAATCCAATATTCTCTTCCCCATAAATAGATTTCTGTACGCTTTCTTTTTATCTGCACCCTTTGGGTCAGGGCAAGTAACAATCTTCTTCCAGTAAGTACAAATAAGAAACATGCGACTGCTATCCAGATAAATGCAATTTCTTCCTGATGGTTTGACAATACCTCCCCTTGTATTCCAATAGATACTCCTGATAAAATTCTGGGAGTGTAAAGAATAACCGGCATATAGTACCCAGCCAGAATATAAATAAAAAATATCCCTAATATTCCAGCAAACCACTTAGAAAATATCCGGGTTCCTCTTGGCGATACCTCTACCTCTCTTTTGCTGTTTATATAAGTCTGAACCTCGAATATAACTCCGCCAAAAGCTTTACATAAGAGTATTATGCAAGCAATAAAACTAAACATTACCATACAGTAAAATACAAAACTATAATATACTACCATTTTTTTCACATTCATCATGGGCAATTGATGAAATATTCCCTCCTCAACTTCCTTTTATTTATTATGAAACATAGCATGACTACTTATTCACTTGCAGGACATCCTTCAAATATTTTTTTAGAAGCATAATCTGCTACAATATAAACACAACCTCCCGCAGAAAACCCTCCCAAATTTGAAAATGCTTGCCAAATATAGTACGACATTCCTGCTTTAACAGAGTCAATTCCATTTGCTAATCCAAGCTGATTATTTGCACCTCCCACCAAACCTTGTCCTATGCCAGTCATAGCCGATGTAAAAAGAATTTCCTCTTGTCTTTTATTTACACCATCATAATTATTTAATTCTTCAGTAATCATATTTCCAGCAAAACCACCAGCAAAATTTGCAATATAACCCATACCAGCTCCAGCTCCTGGAATTGCCGTCATGGCTCCCACAATTCCACCATTAACAGCACCTCCAACAACCCCATTAGCAAAACTTCCTCCTGTCATCATATTAGAAAGTCCACCCGATACTCCCCCTACAGTAGCTCCTACTGCAGTTCCTGCTAAAATAGCTCCTGCTACTCCACCTGTACACACTGATGCTACTGCTATTGCCGCAATTACAGTCACCGTTACAGCAATCTCTACTGCTTCCCTATGTTCTTTAACAAAATCAACTCCGGCATCTACTACATTTGATGCAGTTTCTTTGATTCCTTCTACAGCACTTTGTGCGGTATCTGAAACTGTCTCAGCAACCGAGGATAACGTACTTTTTATTCCCTCCCCGATATCTTTCAAGCTAGGCCACATGCCATTCAGGTCCACCATATCCATCGGTCTGTTAAAACAGTAGCTGTAATGGTTCATCGTGTATGGCACTGCGATGTGTCCTTTTATCAAGTCCTCGCTTATGAAACGGCCTGCTCCGGCATCATATCTTCTTGCCTGTGCAAAATACAGCCCTCCTGCACTATCCATCTGATACCCTGTAAAACCAAAGCTCTGTAAGGAATCCTTAAAGATATCTTTTGCCGTTCGGATATCATTACCAAATTCATCAAATCCATAGGTTTCCTCACTTCTTCCTGCTTCATCTGCAAGCCGCATCGGACTTCCCAGATCATCCTGAAAATAAAAGTGCTCCCTTCCTTCTTCTTCCATTCCCGTGACATTACCATCCCAGAAGTAGGTCTGCTCCACATTATTTTCTGTTTTCTGTAAAAGATTATGATACTGGCGGGTAAGATCAAGTGTATAGCGAATGGTCTGTTCCGGGGCTGCATCCCCTGCTGCAATGCTTTGCTCCATTCTATGTCCTAATCCGTTATACTGATATACTGCCTTTTTGATTTGTCCATCTGTCATTCCCATAGAGCTGTTCATCTGGTTAGCCGCATCGAACCCATATGCTCTCAAAACCTCTTCACCGCTTGTTACGGATAACAGATTTCCTCTGTGGTCATACGCATAATCTTTCGTTCCGTTTGCATTTGTTTCCTGCAACAGCTGATTTCTGGCGTTATAATGGTAAGTTGTCACCAGCTCTCCTGCTGTCTGATATTCAGTTTTACTGCTTCGGTTTCCGAATGCATCATAGCTGTATGTTCTTAATGTCTGTCCATTCTGTGCTACGGTGGTCAAACGGTTTAATGCATCATAACAATAAGAAAAACTTCCACTGTCCTCCGGCAATCCCGGTCTTTCCTTTTCTGCCATGACCTTATTTCCCATGACATCATAGGAATAGTGACAGCGCTCTGTAAAATCTGCTCCTTTATGTAAGATGTCTTCAAGTTTTCCTGCCGCATTGTATCGGTAATCTGTATAATTTCCACCCGGCAGCTGCTTTCCAATCAGTCTTCCGAATTCATCATAACTGTAACGAATTGTATTCTCCCGCATTTCCCCGGAAAAGATTTTCATGGCTGACATCTGCATGGCTTCATTGTATTCATATACGTTCTTTTTTCCATCTGGATAAAGAACTGCCGTTCTCTCACCCATGCTTCCCCATTCATATCCCACGGTTTTTCCATATGGATCTGTGACAGAGGCAATACGTCCTGCCTCATCCATAGCGATTTTTGTCGTGCCGAGCCAGTCTTTTACTTCCTCAAGCTGCCTTATGGCATTATAGGTTAAGGATACTTTTCTTCCATCCGCATAACAGATTTCCTCCACCTGACCATTTGTGCCATAATGGAAGGCAGTCTCATAACCATCTTTGTCTACTTTTGCCCTCATTTTTCCTGCCGGGTCATAAGTATAGCGTTCTATATCCCCTAAAGGGTCTGTCACGGTGGTAACATGACCTTCTTTATCCCAGGTATAGACTGTATTCTGTGGTTCTTCCCCATTGGCTCCTGTACAGCTTGTCTGTACCAGCTGTCCCATTGCATCATACTGATAAAATGTTTCATTTCCCAACGCATCTGTCACTTTTGCAAGATTGCCATTTGGAGTGTATTCATAACAGGTAATATTTCCCTTTTCATCTTCTGCCTTCGTTACACGTCCAAGTGCATCATAGGTAAAATATGCCACACCTCCTGCCGGATTTTCAATGGATGTGATACGGGCAAGACAGTCATAACTATAATGGTAACATTCTCCCGCCGTAGTGGTACGCTCTGTGAGGTTTCCCCTGGCATCATATCCGTAGTGTTCTCCTGCACCATCCGGGTAACGAACACTCTTTAATCTTCCACCTTTTTCGTATTCATAAACAGTACTGCTTCCATTCGGATAGCAGATACGCTCTGCTTTTCCAAGTTCATTGTAGAATACACTTGTCGTTGCACCAGCCGCATTTGTAACACTTGTTCTTCTTCCTAAATCATCATAAGTGTAACTGGTCGTCTGTCCGGATGCATTCGTCTCTCTGACAAGATTTCCCTCTCTGTCATATTCATACACAGTCCTGGCTCCATCCGGTTCCAGTACTTCTGTCAGGCGGTTTACGGCATCATAAAAGTAACGGGTTGTATTTCCTTCCGGATCCGTCATTTCTGTGCGGTTTCCAGCCGCATCGTAGGCATATTTCACTACTCCTCCCATCGGGAGTATCTGTTTTACAAGATGATTGTCACTGTCATAAAAATATTCCTGCTTTCCATGATCCGGCGCTGTGACCGAACAGATGTTCCACATTTTATCATAAGTGAAATGTACCTGCTGTCCCTCTTTGTCTGTGTATACTTCCACTTTTCCAAGTGGATTATAGATAAACTCTGCCGTATTACCATCAAAATCCCGGATTGCCGTGATTTTTCCACCTGCGTTATAAGTGTATGCTCTCTGATTACCCATAGCATCGGTTACTGTTGTGACACGGTCTGCTGCATCATAGGTATAACGTGTCACGTTCCTATTTGCATCTACTGTCTCAATCACACGATTTAAGGCATCATAGCCATAAGTTGTCACATTTCCGGTTACATCCTTTAACTGTACGATGTTTCCGCTTTCATCATATCCAATCTCCCAAACGCTTCCATCTGCATAAGTGATTGTTTCCGGTCTTCCTGCCCCATTATTTATCACGGTAATTCTGTTTCCGTACAGATTTTCCGTGCCGATCAGATTACCTTTCCCATCATAATGGTTTTTCAGACGTTCTTTTCCGTTAATACTTACACTGATAAGATGACAATCTGCATCATAGGTATAGTTGACCCTGCGTTTTAGGGCATCCACGGTCTGTGTGAGGTTCCCACGGTTATCATACGCCATTCTCGTCGTTCTGCCAAGCCTGTCTGTCATGCTGATACACTGGTTTTTTTCATTATAGAGATAATGCTCTTTTGTCCCATCCTCATAAATAGTCTCTGTGTTACGGTATCGTTCATCATGCACATGAATGATTTTACTTCCATTGCGCTCCGTGAGTGTGACACGTCGGTTTTTATCATCATAAGCAAACTCCATCATTCCACCATCTGGAAATTGCTGATGAATAATACGAAATCTTCTGTCATAGGTATTCTTAACAGATGTGACATGACGGGCATTTTCCACTTCCGTGATTCTTCCATTTTCCCCGTAACGATAGACATATTCTGCCCCAGATGCAGTTATTACTTTTTTTAGTTTTTCCTCCTCATACTGTAACAGCACACTTCTTCCTGTGTGGTCAGTTACTTTCTTAAGCTGCCCCATTTGATTGTAACAGTAAGTCAGGCTGCTTCCATTGTCCGTTTCTGCTTTTTTCAGCTTTCCATCTTCACAATAGAAAAAAGAAATACCTCTTCCATTTCTGTCTTCTTTTCGAAGCATCTTTCCTTCCTGATCAAAAGATATGTTCTCCTGCCCCGGATGCACGAGAATATATCCCTGTTCCGTTTCTTTCAGAAATTCCAGCGCCGTATTTCTCGCAATATATTCCTGCCCTTTTTTATCATGGTAATTTATCTGTCCATCCGCAAGACGTACACCGATGGTTCCATCCGCTTCTTTTTCAAGTGCAATCTGATAATTATGTAAAAAGCATCTGCCAAGCACACCTGTACGGCTGTCTTTGGAATTATAATAACGGTGGAAGGATAATGGTATCTCTCCTGCTACTTTTAAATCTTCGTGCTCATAGATGAAATTTCCAGTACTTAAGTTTACCGGATCCTCGCTGTTCATACAGCCTTCCGCTTCTGTTCCAAGCATTTTTTCTTCGATTGTTTTCTCAACAGTTGCCTTTGCATTCCTGATGTTCTCGACATCTGCATCCAAAACACCCTTCATCTTTCCCATGTCCATATTCCCACCATTTGGGTCAATGGTATTGGCAAGATCATTGATTAATTTTATGATGTCACTTCCACATACAGTCTGGCTGCCTGTAATACTGATATATCTGGTATCCACTGCCTGCACATTCGAAAAAATCTCTTCAATCTGTTCTCTTGTGGTATCATTTTTATCGAGGATTTTCTTATGATAAAGGTCTATTCTATCTGCATATCTCTGAATATCGAGCAATCCAAGCCAGCTCTGCACATTCAGTCCAATATCACCAAACCAGTCTTTTACACTATTCCATGTTCCATTTGCCGTCACTTCATCAACATAATTTAAAAGCTTTTGTTTTGCTGCTTCTGAAAAATCTCTTAGCATTGGTATCTTCTATCCTTTCTTTCGCTTTTCTGTTTTTCAAACAAAGATTCATCTAAATAAACATATAAGACATTTTTTCTATCCCGCTCAACTGTGCAAGCTGTCTTGTGGTCACCAACGGTGTACTCACTTCATCAATATATTCCCGGATGGAAAATTCTGCCTGCAGCCCCGACTGAAAGTACTGATTTTCTCTTGTTTCGCTGTATTTATTACAGATCACCATATATTTCTCATGATCTCCAAAATCAAGGCATTCTGTGATATAGCGCATTTTATTTGTAGAGACATCATCCTGCAGAGTGATTAACATTACTTTGTCTGAATCCTGCAGAAGCTGGATTCTCCACCTGCTGTATCCGGCTTCCACATCCACAATGATAAAATCATAATCCCCACTGTCTTTGGCTGACTGTATTAATTTTCGATAGATCGTGAAATCAAGATTTCTTGCATCCAGCGTCGATGCAAACGGCGGTAAATATGTAAATCCTTCTTTCCGCAATGTAAAACGGACATCCTGATACATGTGCCCGGATTCATTTTTCATCGCCCGATATCCCTCATTGGGCATACCCGTCTTACTTTCAAGATAATAAGAAAAATCCTGCACAGACTCCGTATTTACATAGAGCACGCGCTTATGTTTTTCTGCCAGACATCTTGCAAGCCCGACAGATAAGGCCGTTTTTCCGGTTCCTCCGATTGCCGAATAGAAGGAAATGATCTGCGTCTTATGCTCCTGAACCTGTGAGTTGGTCAACCGGTCTCTGCTCTGATAGGTCAGTTCATTGAACAATTCCCTGATTCCCAGATATTTATACACTCTGTTTACAGACAGATCCTCCGTACTTCCACTCTCATGTTCTTCTGCCAGCACACACAGATTGGAAATGTTATGTCTTTGAAGTCCTGCCGAATATAACGCCTCTGAGACAGCCAGAATTTCTACTGAGACAGGTGTCTCAAAACGTTGTTCAAAATAAACCGGATCGGATATGATCTCCAACTCTATCTGATCATCAAATTCTTCCAAAAATTTTCTTTCCAGATTTTGCAGATACAGTTCATTCGTATCCGCGATAATGATTAATGGTTTGCTCATTTTTTTATCCTCGTACTATAAATTCTGCATTAGCAATTCTGAGCTGGCATCCTTCGAAAATAGGTTCTGGAACGCCCGGCTTAATTTTCTTTCCATTGACATATGTTCCATTGGAACTTTCCATATCCACCACATAAAAATCCCCATTTTTTCTTACAATTTTGCAATGCACCCTGCTGACCGCACTATTTCCTGTTATCACTCCCTGAACTTTTTCCCTGCTCTTTCCGATCAGGAATTCGTTTTCCTGAATATCAAAGTGAAATTGTCCATTCATAGACTGTATTGATATTTGATTTGTCAATGGTTTTTCTATCGTGTTTCTCTGCACCTCGGTTTTCCCAGACTGTATCCGCACACTGACATCATGAAGTTTTAATGTTCCTTCTCCCAATGCATCCATGATCTGACGTATCTGAGGATGATCCGCAGCCTGTGTCTGCTCTATCTTCTGCACAAGCTGTGCCTTTATTTCATTGTCAAATTCATTTTTATTTTTATGTACACCCGCCAGATTTACCGGCAAATATATGATTTTCACATTTTGAGTGCCAGGCTCCACAAATATATGACTCAGACGATTGTCAATGCATGCCATATTTAAAAATCCCAGATTTTCAATCTGAAGCATTGCTTCGATCAGGCGGTGAATCAGATTCAAAACTCCATCTATATCAGACTTTGCAAGGCAGTCTGCCAGTGATGTATCATCACGTGTAAAATAAACAAGTTTTATTTTTCCGTTATACTTTAATCTATGACACTTCAACAGGTTTACATTTTCCTGATTCTGCATTACCTTATAGCCGATATCGTAAAATATTTCATTATTTTCCAATAAGTATGCCGTATCTTCTGTCTCCTGAATCTCTGTCAATTTTCCTGCAAAATAATCTTCCATAGTTCCTTCCGCTTCCTAATTATAATAAAATGTAAATTCTTCATCTGCGATTCGAATACTGTCCTGGTCTGAAAGTTCATAAGATCTTTCCGCATCCATCATCTCTCCATTCAGATATGTATGATTCGTCGAACCTTTATCCATGAGATAATAAGTTCCATTTATTTTTTCAATCACTGCATGTCTACGGCTGACCGCCTTATTATTTATTATTGTAAAATCATTTTCTTTTTCCTTACCGATATTAAAAATATTTTTTCTGACAGTCACGCTCTCCCCTGTGCTGATTCTCTCTAAAATTGGATATCTTTCCTCCTGCTGCAAAAGAGTTGTGTCTCCCTCGTCATCCTCCTGCTGTGTCAAAAGGGTTGTACCGCTTTCATCCTCCTCCATCAGTAATGTCGTTCCACCTTCATCGTTACTGTCACTGTGATAATGTCTTTCATAGGATGAACGGTCATTTGTGATGTAACCGCTTTTTCCCGTCTCTGCTTTTACGATTTTCCGGAGTGCCTGTGGACATTTCTCGCGGATATATCTCTCAATGTCCTCTATTTTATAATTCTTTGTATCATTGAGGAATACCTGGAATTCCTTCAGAAACTGCTCTGGCTCTTTGCCATATCTGCCTGCATACTGTACGGTATCTGCAAGAAACGCATAAACATTTCCGCTCGTAATTCTGCTATTGATCGGCTGATATACAAAGAACACTTCCCTGGTTCTTTCACATACAAACACCATTTCCGGCTGTAACATGAGATTATGCAGATACAACCCATTCATTTCAATTTTTTTAGTCATCTCAATTGTCTGCGCCACAAGCAGAAAAAACGTTTCTTCATCCACACCCTTTTTCAGATATGATATAAGAGGTACCACATCTGGTGCTGTGTAGATAATCGTCTTTTTTCCTTCCTGTCTCGGTCTGAAACAGCCGCGGAAAATCTGTTGTTCAAAAATATTGATTTCCCGCTCATTAATCTGTTCCCCAAATGATAACTTACTTTTAATCGTAACTATATTTCCCTTTGAAACTATGCGATACTTTGCCATATCTCTCAGTCCTTTTTTATTTTCTCTTACGTCTTATTTTGATACGTCCGCTTCGCAGTGCAATTGCTGCGCCAACGCCACCGCCTGTTACTACTGCTGCACCCGCAATAGAACCTGCAAACAATGGCTTATTGTTATACCAACGGATGAATGTGTTGGTTGTTACAAGAATTCCATTTAAGACATAGTTTGTTTTATTGCCAGCTGCATCCACAGCCATAATTGTGACATCCTGTTTTTTCGTATTGTTTGGGATATCGAACTGATAGTTTTCACCATCCACTGTATAATCACATTTTTTATCACCAATATAAATCTCAACACTATCTAATACCAGGTTGTCGTTGACTGTCACATTCGCTGCTTTCGTATCCACTGGATACTGGGCATTGCTCTCAACATCAATCGGAATAACGACAGGAGCTGTTTTGTCAACACCGAATGAAATCTCTGCTTCTTTGGATTCATCAATGTTCTCATTGACATTTCCAGCAATATCCTCTGAATACAGCGTTACAATGTAGCGTCCATCCCCGGCAAAAAGAGACTTGTTGATGGTGTAATCATACTGATACCATTGTCCGTTTCCACCAGATTCCTGTACCTGATAATCAATACCTTCTTCTAATGTTCTCGGTGTTCCGTTTGTATCTACTACTACTTTGATTTTGTCATGTTCCAGACTGTCTACGTTCACTTCTTTTAACTTGACATCAATCTCGTTCTGAATATAAGTTCCTTCAATATCCTTTAAGGTCTGATCAAACACGTAAACTGATCCAAAGCGATTTACGGAGAACGTAACTGTTGCATTGCTCTCATTTCCAGCCATATCGGTCAATGTGGCATTTATCGTATAGATGTCGTCATAGCTTTGCTCTTTCGGGAAGTTCTGGAATGTAAATGTCTCTCCATTTCCCTGATTCGTATAAGAGCCTTCCGGTGCCACACTTCCCTGATTTGCACCAACCAGTTCAATGTTCACACCATTGGTATCAAAGTTTGTATCTGACATTACGATCTGTGGAATAACATCTCCATTATTTGCCGAATAATCTTCGACACCAACAATTTCAATTTCTGGTTCAGTGAGATCCACATAGTATTCTTCCCCTGTATAGGTTTCAGCTATGTTTCCTGCCATGTCCGTGTATTCCACATTAAAAATGTATAAACCATCTGTACCACATGTAATGGTCGCGGTATGAACATCTCCATTTCCGGTAAATCCGCTAGACTGTGGGAATGAGATTCCTGCTCCGTTATCAGTTGCTGTTCCTGTTATCCTTACTCTGTTTTCAGAGAAATTATGTTCTTCAATCTGAATCGTTGCTGTACGCACTGCTGCATAATAATTGCCATTTACTGCATTATTGTTGTCATAAGTAACCGTAATCACCGGACGAGTTTTATCAATGGTAAAATCATCTGCTTTTACTGTCTCTGCCTGATTTGCTGCCTTATCCTTTCCACTGACAGAAAGCGTATAATCACCATCTTCTGCAAATGTAATGGTTGCAGTACTTACACTCTGATCCGGATTTTCTGTATTTTCAGTTGTCTGCCATGCTGACAATTCAGGAATCACACCATCTGTATTGGTAATATCTGCCTTAAAATCTGCCGCCTCAAAGTTACGTTCTCTAACTGTAATGGTAGCAACTCTGTTCTCTTTGAACATGGTTGTATTTTCAGCATCCGGTGTCTCATTATCAAATGCAATTTTGATTTCCGGTTTTGTCTTATCAATACTGAATATCAGTTCGTCTTCTGATGTATTTCCTGCACGGTCTGTCATTTTGATATGCATTTTTATCTCATTGCTGTTATTTTTTACAGTGAATGACTTTTTCAGTTCTGTAACAAGGTTTTTGTCTTTCTTTGTCTGACTCCAGCCATCCGCATTTCCACTGGAAAATGCACCCTGATTACTGATCTCCACATTTCCTGACTGATTGTTTTCTTTATCATAAGGCGATTCCACTGTCCATTCCACAGAACGGATTCCCGAAAATGTATCTGTCACTGTAACATCTACCATTACATCTTTTTCATACAGTTCATTTCCCTTTGCATCCTTGCTTGCAGCTGCCGCCTTGTTAAAATCAATATGTTTCTCACGGGCATGCTGCTCGGCTGTTTCAATGATCAGACTGCTCGGTGTCACATATCTTTCTTCGCGATTATTTAACATATCGTAAGCGCAGGCATAAATCTGTCCTTTAAATCCTGCCTGAACCACAAATGTCACTTTTCCTTCTGCATCTGCCTGTACAATCTGCTCACTGCTTTTTGTTCCATTGGCATCTACCGTATAATAGTGGATTTCCTTTACACCGGAATCCCCTTCTTTGGAGCCGTCCGTAGCAGTTACAGTCACCTTTGTATTTTCCACAAAATAATAACCATAATCCGTCTCTGTATAAGAAACACTTCCATCTGCTTCTTTATTTCCTGCTGCTTCCATATCAATGCTTAAAATTTCCGGAGCTGTAATATCCTTGTAGACACGCTGTGTTTTGGAATATTCATTTCCAGCATTGTCAATGGCTGTAATTACCATATCATAGCTGTTGGTATCTGCATTAATGACAGCATCCTTCGTGTTGATCTCATAGCTTTCCGTAACCGTTTTCTGATCCGGATAAGAAACGTTCACTAACTCCTTGTTATTAACGGAGACTTTCACATTATAAATTCCAGAATCTTTATCTTCTACTTTAATGCTGACTCCAGTATCACTATTGTTATAGATGATTCCATTTTTTCCAACATATCCTTCTGCCGATAAAACAGATGTAATGGTCGGTTTCACTGTTTCAATCATTAAATTGCTGTTTTTCACATTCGAATTTGCTGTCGTCACAAGTGTCTTTTCAGACTGGTTGCCAACGTTATCCGTAACTGTTGCACTAATTTTTTTATCTAAATATACTTTCTGTTCATTTAAAACAGTCTCTGCCGGGAGTTCAAATACCGCTGTATTATCGCTTCCGACTGCCTTTGTCTGATAAGCTTCTTCACCTACATATAATGTAATTTCGTTCAGTCCGGCTGACGGTACTTCTGAACCATCGTCACTGTGTAAATCATCTGCTGTTACAGTAACTTTGATCACACCATTTCCATAGTTACCAAAGGTAAAAATATTTAAAATTTTTAATGCATCTTTCTTTTCAATGTTAAATCTTGTAACATCCGGCTTATGTGTATCAAGACAGATTGTTTTTGTGTCAATTGTTTTATTTCCTGCGATGTCTGTATAGGTGGTGACAACTGTATTTTCGCCTTCCCGCACATTCTTCAAATCGTTTGCTGAAAGTGTAAGAGAATCCTCCTGCACAATCTGATCACTACTTGTAATTCTTTCCACAAAGCTCTTTCTCTTCGAAGTAAGTTCATTTCCGTTTACGGTCAAAGTTCTCGCCGCAAGACCACTTCCGTTAGTCTGATCTTTTTGATCTGTAACCCCGCATGCAATCGCTGGGATCTCTTTGTACCAATACTCTGTCTTTCCATCTTTCGCATTTTCATATTTGCCATCTGCCTGTGGTGTCACCTTTACTACAGGTGCATCTTTTTCCAGCATTAAATCATCCGATAAAATATCATTATGATTCTTAATTTCTGTTAATTTATATGCCTTACTCTCATTGCCTAATGCATCCACTGCTTTGATATGAACCTTTTTCAGGCTTGCAAATGTACCAGCTTCTTCCAATGGAACCGTAACTTCTATCGTTGCATCACTTGTTCCACTTACTTGTGTACTTACAGTTCCGGTATACACTTTTGTATCATCATCACTGTATACGCGAATTTCTTTCACACCAACTGCCGGATAATCCGCTTTGCCGTCTTTTACATTCACATCTTTCGCAGTAACGCTTACTCTAATGTTTGTATTGTAATAATTACCAAAATCGTATTTTTTTATTGTATCAGCAGGAATCAGAGACACTTCCTTAATTTCAGGGGCTGCACTGTCCCGATATACAGTAATAACTCCGGCTTCTGAACACTGTTTTGCTTTGTCAATGGCATAAATATAGATTTTATCAATGTTCTGATTTTTTGCTAATTGAATGCCACTTATTTCAAACTTTCCATTTTCATTTAATGCTGCTTCCTGTGCCCCATTCAACACATCATCCGGTGTAAGTTCTGTTTCTGACCAGACAACCTTTTTCAAATTTTCATCCACGGCTGTACCTGTGATATCCACTGTTGTGTCTGCTTCCGTTTTCCAAATTGTTTTCTCATCGTCACTCAGTTCAATTTTGGGTTTTGTTGTATCAATCACAATTTTCACAGACGGATTGAGACTTATTTGTTTTCTGCCAATAATTCCACCTTTATACACTGATGAAATGATAGTTGTTTCTGTTAAGTTGAGTTGCGTTTTGCCCACTCCCCATTGCGAAAGACTGATTTTAGTTTTACCATCAAATTTTAAAATGGCTGATGATGAATAATAGTTTCCATCCTCATCCGCTGTTATTTGATTATTTCCACTATCTAACAGATTCAGACCTGCAAGAGCCAACGAATCTTTATTTTCATTTTGAATATCTTCAAATTCTATATTTACATTCTGGTCACTATTTACATTTTTAATCTGATAGATTGCTGTTCCATCTTTATCTTCTGTTATGCCATTTTCTGGTATAGGATTATCATTAACTGAAAACTTTTTTACTGTCTTACCCTCATTAGGTTTTACAGCAATTTTCACATCAGCCCCGGAATTTACAGAAACACTTTTTTCACTGAAACCATTTATTTCAACAATTCCTCCATCATTAACTGTCGCAGAAACTGTATATGTATCAATTTCTGCCGTCACCTCTATACGATGTTCCTGTGTTATTCCATCTGTGAATACATATTCTTTTTCTTTTAATGCATTATCTATTTCACTTGTATTAAGTATTTCACTGCCATCTACCATAAAGCTTTTGAGATGATACTTGCTGTCTGTAACAGCTGCTTTTATTTTGTACGCATCATTTGTATATGGAACCTTCTGGTTGCCATCTATACTTTCTTGCTCAGCTTTAATTTCAACTTTATCAGTATCATCCTGCGCCCCACTATTTAAAATTAGCTTTCCATTCTGACTGATTTTATAGATGATTGTGAACTGTTTCTTTGCGAATGTGATTGTAAATGTGTAATTTGCATCTAATGCTACATCCTTAAGACCTTCAAATTTAAATACACCGTTTTCATCTTTATTATTTGTCCACCAATTATCGTCGGTTTCTCCATCCGGTTTCCAATCTTCTTTTTCTTTTTTCACTGTTACAGCAGTGACTTCATAACCTACCTTTGGTGTTGCTGTTACTACATTATTTTCTACCTTTACTTCTCCTGCATCATTTTTTGCTGAATTATCAGAAGTATTTGCATTTGCAGTAACAGAATAAGATGCAGACTTTTTTTTAAGCATAATTTCACTTAACTCAATCGCTTTAGTGCTTACCTGATCTGCAGTGACCGTTTTCACATCAGAATATCTGTCATATGTATCTTTATCCGCATCTGCTGGCTCAACTTCAATCGTATACTTATCATCCTCTTTTAGTGTCAAATCATCTATGGGAATGGTAAAACTTCCATCGGCTCCTGTAATTGCATTATGAGTCACAGTAGTCGCACTGTCTTTAGGATATTTTACAATTACCTTAGCACCTGCATATGCTTTTCCTTTACTCGTACCCGTGTTTTCATTAGTATCATCCGGAACCATCACCTGTCCTGTGATTGTGACTGTACCACTTTCACCTGTTGCAGTGTTATCTGCTGATGCTCTGATACTTCCAAATGGTATCGTTGTTGCCATAATTAATGCGATCATTAACCATGCTGCAATTCTTTTTCCTTTTGTTCTCCAAAACATTTCCATTTTCTAAATTATCTCCTGCGTATGTATGATGATTTCATTCAAAACCAGTTCATACCTTTTATCTGTGTTTTTTACATTTTCAGCCAGCACAACTGTTTCTTCTTCCTGTAATACAGTTGTAGTTTCCTCTAAAACAGTTGTTTCCTCCTCAACCATCTGAAGCGGTATAGTGGCTTCTTCCTGCAATAATGTAGTCTTATCTTCATCTATCTTCGGAAGAACCTCCGTTTTTTCATCATTTTTCAATTTCACTGTTGTGCGTTCTGTCAGACTGCTTTTCCTTGTTTCAGATGATTTGGTGCTTCTTTTAGACAATGGATTTTTCTGTCTGTTATTTTCCTCTCGCATTGCCATAATCTGACGTTCTGCCGATTTACCACTAAGATCATCTATGATTCCTCGTACGTCCATTTTAAAAAAAAGATAAATGGCTATCAGTGTTAAAACTCCTGCTAATGAAAATGCAATGATGGATATGAGTTGTAAAGTACCTGCATTCATGATGCTTTCACCTCCGTATCTTTTGCATATGCATTTTCCACTGCTGCCTCTGCATCCTGCAAACGCTTTAGAATATCATTTTTCATTTCTTCTGTTTTATCTGTCGTTGTATCAACCTGCTCCGTACCAGTTTTTACCTGTTCCAGCAACGCTTTCATATCTTCCTGTGCTACGTCATCTGCCTTAAATTTTCTTGCATAAGTTTCCACAGCATTCATTGCCAGTTTGTATACTTCCAGATTTACAATTTCATTCTCATCCTGACTCTCAGATACGGTTGCTACGAGTTTTGTTATATTCTCCCAATATGGAAGATAGGTTCCTTTATCAGATGCTTCCTGCACATTCAGTGTGATATCGCGGTTAAACTGTCCTATATCACGGTACATTTCAGCCATCGTATAATAACTGCTGTCCTCACCGCCATAAGTACATGCCGCCTCAAACCACTGAATCGCACTTTTCATTCTGGTTATCTGATTATCTGAATTTTCTGTTTTTCCATAATCGTAGTAATACCAGTATAATTTTCCTATCTCAAAAGCAAGATCCCCATAATCGCTATTCTGCTGCAAAACAGTCAGATTACTGTTTATTTTCTTTTTGAATAATTCCTCTTCTTCCAATGAAAAGACCGCGTCATCCTTAAATGCCTCGATTATTCCAAAATACGCTTCCGAATTGCCCGGCAGAATATCTATTGCTTTGGCATAATAATCGATTTTTTCCTCATCTGTCGCAGATAATTCTGCCTGCTTGATGTTATTATCATAATCGCTGTTGTTCACATGGACTCTCATTCCAGTACACAGGCATCCTATAATAAGGAAAAGAACCGCTGCCCCGGATGTTGCAAAGAAAACATTCAGCTTTCTTTTCTGCTTTCTTCGGTAGCCCTCGTCCATCTCATCATAATGATCCAACGCATATAACAATTCTGCACATGACTGATAACGGTCTTCCGGGTTTAACTGGGTACATTTTTGAATGATTGCTTCTAATCCACTGGACAACTGCGGATTCCAATATCGGATTGGATATATCTCATAAGGAGGTTCACATGGATTCTGTCCTGTGAGTAAATGGTATAGCGTCACGCCAAGACAATATACGTCTGTTCTGGCATCCGTCTGACCTTTTCCTCCAAACTGCTCCGGCGCAGCATATCCTTTTGTTCCAAGACTGACTGTATCTGCCAGATTCTGTTCTTTGTATTCCCTCGCAATCCCAAAATCAATTAACTTGATATTTCCATTCGGCTGCAGCATAATGTTTGCCGGTTTCATATCCCGGTAGATAATTGGTGGATCCTGCGTATGCAGATAATCCAATACCCTGCACAGTTCTTTCGCCCATTCGATCACAACTTCCTGCGGCTGTGCACCTTCCTTACTTAGCACACTGCTTAAGGTTTCTCCCTCGATGTAATCCATGACAACATAGATTACATTTTCTTTTTCGATAATGTCTACAATTCTTGGCAGTGACGGATAATCCAGTTTTTTCATCATGTTTGCTTCCGCCATTGCACTTGCAACTACAACTTCATTGTTCTTATCATAAGCTTTTCTCTCGATTTCTTTGATTGCCCACTGCTTATTCAGGTTTTTGTCCATCGCCAGGTAAACTTTTGACATTCCACCTTTTCCGATCAGCTTTAAAACCTCGTATTTTCCCTCAATAATTGTTCCTCTCTCAGCCAACTTTCATTTCCTCTTTTGCCTTATTTGAGTTTGATATAAATTGCAGAAATGTTATCCGTTTCCATCCGTTGTTTATTCCATTCGATCATTTCTCTCAATTTTTCTTTTACCTGCGCTTCATCAAGATTTTTATGCGGATTCAGTGACTCAGAAATTTCGTCTTCTGATAACATATGACGGAATCCATCTGAGCATAACAAAAGGGCTGTGCCATGCGCCAGCCTTCCATTCTCATATTGTGGTTCAAAAAATTCATTCACACCGATACACTGAAGAAGCACGTTTCTGCGATTATCCTTTTTAGCTTCCTCTATTGTCATATTCCCACGTTTTATTTCTCGCGCAATGAATGTATGATCCTCGGTCAGCTGCTGCAACGTATCCGATAATGTATAAATTCTGGTGTCTCCAACATGACAAAGCATATATTGCCCATCACTGTTTAATAAAACCGCACTTATTGTTGTTCCAAGCTGAATCTGGTTTTCTTTTCCATACCTGATCAGTCTGCCATTTATTTCTTCCAAAAGACTCTGCCACTGTTGTCTTATTCCTTCATCCCCAACATGCATTTCGTTCTTTATGTAAACCTGTTCAAACCAGTCTGAAAAAGCCCTGACGACCGTTGCACTGGCAAGCTCCCCTTTTTCCATGCCACCCATGCCATCACAAATTGCGATCAGAAGTGTCTCTCCATGTTCCTCAGAACATCCTTTTAATAACAGACTGTCCTGATTGGTCTTCTTTTTTATCCCAACGTCTGTATCATATGCAATATAAAATTTCTTCAACTTTTTCCCCCTGTTTTTCTTTACAATTATTCTTTTTATTATATTATTCTCCTACAATTCACACCATATAATCTGATGTAATTTGGGTAAAATATTTACATTTTTTCTACACGCAAAAAAGACACCATTCTCTAAATGGTGTCCTTTCTAAAATAACAACTCTCTTATCTCTTATATTCTTCTATCACACATTCATGTGCTTTACTTTTCTTATCATAATTAATGCCCACTAAAAGTATATTTCCAGTGTACTGCAACAATGATTCAGGATACTTTTTGTCCTTTATCTGTTGTAATGCTGTATGTGCACTTTTATTCCATTTTAATTCGACTACGAGTGCAGGATAATCTACTCTGTATTCCTCTTTCGGTATAAATACAAAATCTGAAAACCCTCTCCCTGTCGGCAATTCCCGAATTGGTTTAAAATAATATTTCATGGCGCTTAAGTACGCAATTGTCAAAACACTGCTCAGTGAATTTTCATTATGATATTGAATTGCTGACGCATACTCCATATGAATCTGTTCGATATAATCTGCAACTAGCGTTTCCTCTCCATCAAGAGTAGCCTCTAACAACTGCTCGGATTGATATTCAAACTCCTGCAGTTCATTCCATTTCGTTTTCTTTGCTGCCGCTAAAAGTTCCTGCCGTATCTCCTCATTTGGAATAAATGCGCACTGTTTTCTCTGGTCATATGCCAGATATCCAAGGTGGATCAGGTAAGTTATCACATCATCCCTGCTAGAAAAGCTTACCGTATCGTTTTGAAATGTTCCGGTATCTACTTCTACTGTCGAACCTGAAACCATCTCTATGATCGCCTGTTTTAACCCATCAAAATCCATGTTGATCAGTGGAACCACAACCTCATATGTTCCGGTCTGCGACCAGTAGCTTTGGAAATTTCCGCGCAGCATGACACTGACAACTGCCTTCGGATTATAAACCTGCTGATTTTCCAGCACGTATCCATCATACCATCTTTTTACCTCTGCAAAATCCTTATGATATTTATCACAGAGTTTTTCAACTTCCAGATCCGTAAACCCAATATAAGAAGCCAGTGCCCCGGCATCTAACATTGTAAATTCATCAAAATTGTTGAGTGCAGATTGCGTTTTCATTTTCTTGATTGGCAAAATTCCTGTCAGATACGCCAGACTGATAAATCTGGTAGGTTCTGTTCCCTTAAACATTCCACGCAGAAAATTAATGTAATTTTCCTGCCCATCCCTGTTATTTGCCTCGTCACGGATCAGAATATCCCATTCATCAATGATTACAATGAATTTATTTCCGGTCACAGTATAGATTTCTGACATTGCTTCCGGCAAAGATACCGTTTCTTCCGAAATAATATCCGGATATTTTTCTTTTAATTCTGCTATGACACTTTTTTCAATATAAGAAACAACTCCTGCTGCTCCCTTCGCTGGAGCAAGGCACCACTGAATATCAAGATGTATGACATCATATTTGTTCAGATGCTGTCTAAAATCCCCTGCATGGCTAATTTCATAATCTGCAAATATATCTGCTGAATCGCAGCCTTTGCTGTAATAAGCTGTAAGCATATCCGCTGTGACAGACTTTCCAAAACGACGCGGTCTGCTGTTGCAGATAAACGCCTGCTTTGTATTGATCACTTTATTGGTATACGCAAGCAAACCTGTTTTATCAATATAAATTTCTGAATTTAACGCTGTCTCAAATGCACTGTAATCAGGATTAAGAAATCGTCCCATGTGTCATGCTCCCTCTGTATTGTCTATTTCCGTGTCTTTAAAATGTTTATTCTGCAATTATACAATTTACACTATGTCTTTTCAAGGTGAACTATGATACTGTCATTTCCTTTTCACGATTTTCATTGTACATTATAGACGTTCTATTTCGAGTTAACTCTGTCCCAAAATGTCCCTTTATCTCTATCATATTAACATTGGGTAATCCTGATCTTTTCCCCGACTTCAGCATTTTCATATTTTTCTTTTCCTATATAAAAAATACTTGCATATCCCGATGTACTGTCTCTTCCTTCCACCGGATAATGATATATCATGCATGAATCATCCGATGCTCCTGCATCCCTGCTTTCTGCTTCTATCGGAAGCTTTTTATCTACAACTTTTAACTGGCTTGCCTTTTTTTACATAATTAGGGTCTGGTAAATCAAAAGGAATTGCTATTACAAATTTACACATAGTTGCATGACTTTTTAAAGCATTACTATATGATCTATCCGCTTCAGCAATTACTCCATCTATATCAAATACATATTTTGCTTGCCATGCTATTTTTTGTCCATCTTCAAGTTCCCAAAAACATTCCACAACCACCATCCGGCGTTCCGTTTCTTACAAATCTTTTATATCCACTAGTCTTTTCCTGTCTCGCCAATTGACACACTAGTTCTTCAAAGGCATTATTCTGCGAATTATTGTATACTCTGATATTCTTCCAGTTCATACGCTACCTCTTTATCCCATCAATACTTTTCCAGTTCCCTGCCGATCCACGATACAATATCTAATGTATCAGCAAATGCGATTCCTTCGCTGTATGTATTTTCTTCCTTGTACTTCTCCCATATACGCTCTAAAAACTGACTTTCCTGCATGTCTTCGATTATCTCCTTATATTCTGTCAGTTCTTCTAAAGAGTCTCTTTTGATTGCTGTTGCCTGAACCGCCTCTTTTAAAACGTTCCAGCGGATTTCATCCTTCTTGATTTTTACCAACACAAACAAATCATAGAAATCTCTGGCTCTTGTGTTACCTATATTTCTTCTAATAACCGTTTCATATTTTTCCGCAATAATTGTCTCTAAAGTGTAAGCCTTTACCAGCACACTCTTATCCTCAAACATAAATTTATAACCATAATCAATTTGTCTTGGAGTAATCTTATCTCCGGTTGTAATATCTATTTTCATTGGGATTTTCATTTTCCCATACATGGCACAAATAGATACGCAGAAATTATTATATTCATCGTCTTCTCTTATTGGCTGCATTCCCTGATATTCAAAGTGAATTCCGTCTTCCACATCAAGAGCAAGAATCTCTTTTATTATTTTTTCAATCTCTTCCTCTGTCATAGGGAGACCTTGAATGGTTGTATCCATATCCATTGTGGTTCTTTCTGCAATACCAATCATGGATGCAATCAGTAACCCGCCCTTTAATATGAAATTCTCTTTATATTTCGATATAGACAAACGTTCCACTAGTCTTTCGAACATAAATATTTGTAAAACTTCTTGTGGTTTCAAATTCATTTTCTTTGCTATGCTTTTAACTGCACCTTTTATCTGTTCTGCACTTTTCATTGTAATACCTCCATGTATTTTTCTAATTCTTCAGTTATACGAAATGCCTTTCCATACTTCATCAATTTTCGTATGTTCTTTTCCCGACTCTTAAAATATACATTTAATGCATTACTGTAGAGCTGCATATCCACTTTTTTTCTATCCCTTATCAAGTCACATATGGTTCTCTCTCTATCATACACACGAATCTTTGCTCCCTGCGGTGATATAACCTCTACGATGCCAATGCCATACAAATCCTTCGGTAAATAATGATATTTTACTTTCGTATCAATCTTTAGTCTGGATGTATTGTATCCTCTCGGCACTGTGCAACTTAGCACATTAGGTACTCTATCAGAAAGATTCCAAAAATATGCAGATGTTCCGTAAGAAAAAATTCCTTTCGGACATCTCTGCTGGAACTCATAATATTCATCTACGTCTTCCTTGCTAAGAGAATAAAGACCATGTCCTAATTTCTCAATCAGACCACTCTCCAACATTTCTCGAATTTTCTCTTTTCTAATGCCGGCTTCTATAACCATTTGTGTTTTAAAAACATTATTGTTTTTTCTTGCTATTTCTTCAATCTTTTCATAGTCGGTCATACCATCACCTCTAATTTGTACTATTTGACTTCAATTTTATCATTTTGAAGTCAAAAAGTACATGTTCAATTATTAGTATTCCCAAAAAATTTAGATTATTTACTCATATCTGATTTCCTGTTCCATGACACTTCCCGACTAGAACTGGATTATCAACTTCTCGACAGAGACTACCTTGATGCTTGCTATCAGCCTTCTTACAAGGTCATTATCAAATTCCGGTATCTGGCAGGTCTGTTTCTCTAGGAAACCTACCCTTGCATTTTCTGCAATCAAAGCCACCATGTAATGCCTTCTTTTTACAATCCGATAATTCAATATATTTATAATTATCGTTAAGATAAACAAAAAAATGATGATAACCATGACAATATCAATTGCATATGACATGGCGGGTAATATATAAGAACAAATACTGCATATCTAATTGTCATCTGTTTGCAGCAAGCATTCTTCTCTTGTCGCATATTTTCACTAAGTATAATTTATTTCCGTGTCAAGAGCACAATAGATATACATACTATAATGGTCAAGACCAAAATATCCGGATGCTTCCAAACTGAGAAAGGTGGCAAAGATCATCTAAAAATCATGTCCTATGTAGGCACGGCACATAAACAGGGATACAATGCTTACGAAGTAATCAAAAATGCAATCACAGGTCACCCTGATTTCATCTTTGAGTAAAGCTGGTTCTGAATAATTACTCTTTGAAAATCCTCTATACATATTTTAGTTTAAAATCCTTTCAAAGAATTTTAACTAACATTTTAAGCTGTTCTTCCCCCTCCTGCTGAGATTATCTTTCCAAGGTTTTTCTTATGCCATGGGACACCAACCATTGTTTTATTTACCCTAAAACCTATCGAACCATTTGCTGTAATTATTTCCATTTGATAACTCAGAAAATTTTTTGCGAATTGTACTTTTTGAATTTTATCCCTTGAAATATATAAAAATGCTTCCGGACGTAGCTTTCCTGTTACATTATCAATGCCAATAACTGCAACTCCCTGACTACTAATATTGATAGCATAATATTGCGTGCACATTGCAGCTACAAGAGGCGCATTCTCTCCTGCAAAATACGTTATTTTGTTTGGCATGATAACTCCTACGATTGAAGATTCATCTCTAAAACCAACTCCTTTTTCATTCAAATACTGTTCAATTTCTTTTTCGTCTAACATTTTTTATATGCTCCTTATTTTTATACAAATTCATATGTATTATAACAAACGATAACCCAACATAACCTTTATGTATCGTTGATGCCTATCTACTATATGATAAAATGGTGTTGCAATTTCCATTTTTATCCTCTATTTTTTTTAGATTTTTTCCAATGTCTAAGATCTTCCCACCTCATAAATTCAGCTACATATGCGTCCAGAAGTTCTGTTGTCTCTATCAATTCCGTTACACTGTGGGTTTTCATATATTCCTCATACATTTTTTTCATACTCGGCTCCACGGAATCATATGCATGCCGTTTCTGGATTCTGTCTGGAATCATTTCTGTTAAAGGAATTAATGCATCAAGCATCGGATAATTGTCTACCAACTTTCCTCTGTTTCGTCCAAAATCCGGTTGATATATTGGATAATAACCATACTCGATAATGTCCTCTCCTAAAATTGTACGAATTTTAAGATTTGTCCCACTTCTTTCTGTAGGGTGATTCCATCCTCCCATGTATACAATGATATTCTTTGGATAATAATGTCCATCCACACACAGCCATTTTTCGGATGACCATATTTTATACGCCACCTTCTGAAAGGTCTCCTTTTCAAGACTTTTTTTAATTCCGAAACATTCAGCCACCTTGATACCGGCAGACAACGGCATCGGCATTTCAAATATTCTTTTGTTCCATATCCTACTGCCAACACCCAAAGAGTATTAAATATTATTAATTGTATTGCCACATCTTCATGTAAGACAATTTTTTCATACATCTCTTTTACTACACCGTATATCAACAGATACTCTGCTCCCACCAAAAATAATTTTCTGAATGGACCACCATTTTTCAATTCTTCCCAAAAAAGTTTTACTTTCTTCTCTTTCATTGCAGCTACCAATTAAACCTATCCTTCAATACACTATCAACCATCTTTTTTGACACATCAACCGCACTATCCTTTTTTCCATCTCTATTGCGATCAAATATGCCAACATTATAAATATCCGTTACCGCTGTTAGTCCTATACCCAATATTCAGCTGAAAGAGAATTGTAACAAACCTTGACAGCTTAAACTATTGTTCCATGAATAATTCAGGCTAATTTTTATAAACCAATAGAATTAAGATCTACATGATAAGATTCATAATTTTTTCCACTATAATAGACTCTGACCTTTTCTCCCTGGTAATCTCTTTGAGGTTCCCCCCACTGCCCTCTGGATGCAAAAATATGTATTTTCCCATCCGGTGCATCATATCGGCATAACACTGTATACCCCACAAATGCTCTGTTTTTTTCATCAACCGGAACTCTAAACTGCTCACTTAAACTATCCGTAACTTTCAAAAACATCGGCTTTACAATACTGTTAACCTTTATTCTTCCCACAAGTTCCACTCCACAGGTTACCGCATTTATATAATTTCCTTCTTTCAGTAAAGCACGTTCTTTTCCTCTACTATCAAACTTAAACTTATGTAAAACTGCCGAATCCGGCAAAATAGAACTTGTATCTACATAATACTTCTTTGGTTTTGTCAAATCTACATAAACCTTCAATTGCTTCTCTGTAATCAAAGCTGATGGATTATATAAAAGCGATTTGCTTTTAAACAGATATTCTTTTCCATTTGCTTCCACATATTTACATACAATAAAATAGGGATTCATTGAAATACGGTCTATCTGTACTTTCTGATATACATTTACATCAATATCGACAATATCTGCGTAAATATATTTTCCATTTGCAATTAATTTTTCTTTTTTTCCTTTTTTCGTAGAATAAATTAGCATGCAAATTATTCCAATGATTAAAAAGACTGCCAGAACGCTGCCAAAGATAATTGAAAACAACCACAAAGATGGGACTATGAAACACAAAATCAGACTACCTGAAACACCCAAAGTTCCTATACATAAAAATATAATACCCAGCTTTTTTAATAAGCTTGCTCCGTTTTCCATGATGTCGTTATTCCTTTTCCTTTATTTTTCTTTTTTCAAATTAAAAACCAAACCTAATACTCCAAATAACATAATACCAATTGGTATTGCAATCGGAACAACAATATCAATCAAGTTTATCTCTCTGCTATTTATAAAATTGTACGGATCATCAGGGTTAACCCAAAGTGTTATTTTTGTACCTTCCGGCACTGGATCTGTCTTTTGGTCTGTTATTGTCAATGTAATTTTTTCATTATCAACAGTATATTCAACAATTTGTCTATACCTATGCACAGACTCTCCATCCCCTGTAGTTGTCCAATAAGGCTCATTCTCTATAACAACCGCCTCAACTTCTAAAGTACATACTTCTGCATTATGTGTCATTGCCGGAAGAACCACAAATAATACAAATAGTAACATCCCTATCCCCATGATTAAAAAAACAAGACTGACAATTACATTTTTTATATTGATACCCTTTTTCATTCCATCTCTTTCACTTTCTATTTTATTATTCATAAAACACAAATTTCTCATTTGCAAATTCGATTTGAGTTTCATCTTACCTGTACGCAATTGCTATTTTTCATTATTTGCCTTGTAAACTTATCCTTACTTTTCCACCTATTACCGCATCATCATACTGCTCTTGTGTTAAATAACAGATACTCTCATACCCAATTGTTGTATCTCTTCCAACAATTGGATAAAAACTCCCCTCTTTTTATATCTCAGCTTTAAAGATGCAGTCAGGATCAGATACCGGATAACATTTTATAGTAAAGGTATCATTCGTCAGTGTTCCCCCACATCCTCTCAGTGAAATGATTTCAAAGTCTTCATTGTATTTTTCCTTTAATACTTTTTTCGCAATGCGAACCTCACTTTTTGTTGAATCAAAAATTCCAGCACACCCACTTTGTCCTATCATAAGACATACCATGACCATAATTACTATGATTCTTCTCAAGTTTCTCATAATACTGCACCTCACCCTTCATATATCAAGCGATAACGTCCTGACGCTGTTCGTAGTTAGTGTCTGCTGACCAAGCAGTTATTTGCAGCTTTCGACTCTTATATCAGTTCCAATCATGTAAAAATCGGAACTGATAATGATTCCTATGGCAATTATACAATTTGCCGTTTTTCTTTTCAAGGTGAACTATGTGTAGTCCTGCGAATCTATGCAACCATCCTTCCCAATCCTTCCGCTGCACTCGCATACCTCTCCTGTCTCAGTGTTTTTCTTATTCTCTAATACTTTTTTGTTTCAAACTTTACTCCTGATTTTTCGGATACAGTTCGTTTAAAATCATCAAAACCTTCATCAAAAAGTTGTAAATTTCTTCTTGCCTGCAATTATCTCTCATGTTACAATGACAGAAAGCATATTTTACAAAATCTTTATGGTGCATTTGCCATCTATATTCTGGAAACGGCTGATTATCTCTGATAATCTCCGTAATTCATTCGTATCTATGCTTTCAATTACCCATTAACTAATTTAAAAGCAGGAGACGAATATCAGAAATATAGTTTTCTCCTGCCTGGACAGTTTTCCAACTGCCCTGCCGATCTCAGGAGGAATCATTTATGGCAAAACAAAAAAGAAAACTACAAAACACAAAGAAAACTTTCACAGTTAAAGTTCCCGTAGCCAACCGGAATTATAAGGACACCGTTTTTCGGATGTTATTTTCCAACCGTAAGAACCTGCTTTCACTCTACAACGCAGTAAATCAGAGAGATTATAAAAATCCTGATGACTTGGAAATCGTCACATTAGAAAATGCAATTTACATGGGTATGAAAAATGACCTGGCATTTATCATTGATACTAATTTATATCTGTACGAGCACCAGTCAACCTACAATCCAAATATCCCTCTTCGGGATTTATTCTATATTAGTAACGAATATCAGAAACTCGTGGATAAGAAATCTCTCTATTCTTCTACTTTGCAAAAAATTCCTGCGCCGAATTTTATTGAGTTTTATAATGGTTCAACGATATTGTCTGACTGCACTGAACTTAAGCTTTCTTCAGCATTTGAAAATCTGTCAGGCGAACCAAAGCTTGAATTGACTGTCACTGTATTAAATGTAAACGAAGGACATAATGCTGAATTGATGCAGCATTGCAGCACTTTGAAAGAATACGCGCAATATGTCGCCAGAGTACGGCACTATGCTGCCAACATGTCTCTGAATCAGGCTGTAGAATGTGCTGTTGACGAATGCATAAAGGAAGGGATTCTTGCAGAATTTCTTTCCAAAAATCGTGCGGAGGTTATCAGTATGAGTATTTTTGAATATGATAAAGAATTGGAAGAGAAGAAATTGCGAAAGGCTGAGTATGAAGCCGGTTTTTCTGATGGTGAAAAATCCGGACATGAAACCGGATTTTCCGAAGGACATAAATCTGGATTTTCTGAAGGTCGTGAATCCGGATTTTCCGAAGGACAAAACCATGCTGCAATTGAAACTGCCAGAAGGATGCTGCAATCGAACAAATTTACGATAGAAGAGATTGCAAAATTTTCAGGCTTGTCTCAACAGGAAGTAGAAACTATTTCTTCTGACGCATAAGAAGAAGCAAGCCGCCACAAATGTGGCGGGCTGAATCTAAACATTCAGCCACCTTGATACCGGCAGACAACGGTATGGACGCTTCAAATATATTCATTTTTCTTTTGCTCTACTTACTCTTTTTCACATTAAAAACGCATACCTATTTTACCATTTCTATTTCTTTCCCATATGTCATAAACAAATGAATAAATTTATCTTTGCTATCATATGGTAGATAGAGAATAATCCTATTTATCGCTTTTTTTCGAGGTGAACGTTCTTTTCTTTTTTCACTTTTCCAGATGGTCTTTTTTTCTCCCTTTCCATCAATGCATATCGAATTTAGTTCTTCACTATAGGAAATTCCTTTTATTGCATCCCATTTCATTGAATTGATCTCATCCCTGATCCCCAATTTGTCATTGTAATCAATCAACGAATGTGTTAACACAACTCCCTCAGAATCCACTTCAAAAAATGCCACCGTTAAAATATAGGTACTTGTTTTCTTTCCACCTGTATTAGACAAATTGTATACCACTAAGCCTAAAACGGATACTGATATGCCACCGACTCCTCCTGCAATAAGAAAAGAGCCAATTAAAACGATTGCAAACAAAACCCCCGCAATAACCGAAAAAACTTTTTTCCCACTTTTCGCTTCTTTCCCCATGTATACTTTATTAATAAATTCAATCTTGTTTTCCATACGCACCTCCAGACTACATTGCATGATTTGTATATACAATCCCTTATCAATAATCTTTTGTTTCAAACTTTAATCCTGATTTTTCAGATAAAGTTCGTTTAAACTCATCAAAAGCGTCATAATAATAACCTATTGAAACCTTAATTTCATCTGAACATTCCCTGTTATAAACTGATACTCTTCCATTTTGAAATAACTCAAATGGATAATGTCCTATTATCCTGATCATACTTATATTAGGATAGTCAATAAGGTCTTCTATTTCTTTATACTTAATTTGATATGTCCAATTACCCGGCACACCACCATAATCTGTAAAAGAAAATGTAAAGCCTTCATCATCATAAAAAAGTTGTTCTTCTTTATACATCTCATATGATACGCTTGAATTATTTCTAATTATCTTATAATAGATTATTGCTACACACAATGGTATCAATGCTGTACTACACCACACACCTGTAACTATTAAAATTATATCATCGTCATTAGAAAACAAACTATCTACCAATGCAATTAATGCTGCCACTTCTGGTATAGCAGCAAAAATGTCAATAAAAATAATTCTCTTTATTTTTGCTTGAATCCATTCATGTGTATTTTTATATCCCCGCCCGACAATTTTCTTTTTTAATTTTTTATTTACCCTTAACTCTTTCACTCTGCTTTCCCCCTTTTTTTCCGGCATTCTCTGCATTTTGGGATGCTTTTCCAACATCAAAGCGGTAAACGCACTCTTCCTTGAAATCATAATAAAAAGATATTACGAAGCCTTCACCTGAAACGAAGGATCTTCCTCGATCAATTCAATAAATGCTTCTGCGACATCCGAATCAAACTGCGTGCCTTTTCCTTTTTCTAATTCCCCGATCGCATACTCCACGCTTAAGGCATCCTTATAAGCCCTCCGGGACACCATTGCATCAAAGCTGTCACACACTGCAAGGATCCTGCCTAAAAGCGGGATGTCCGTTCCCTTGACACCGCCCGGATAGCCTTTTCCATCATAGCGTTCATGATGGGATAAAACCGCCGGAATGACATAGTTCATATTCGGGAGGAAATGGATCATCTCAATGGAATTCTCCACATGAGTTTTCATTACCTCGTATTCCTCATCTGTCAGTTTGCCCTTCTTCTTTAAGATGCTTTCCGGGATACCGATTTTTCCGATATCATGGAGCAGACCTGCCACTTTTGCAGTCTGGATATCATCCTTTGGAAGCCCCATTTTTGCTGCAAGCTTCATCGCATACCCGGAAACATTCTCAGAGTGTTCAAAGGTGAACGAATCCTTGGCATCAACTGCTGCCATCAGCGCAAAAATCGTCGGCGTTACCTGCTCATAACCTTTCTCCCTGCTCTGTTCCTGTCCCTCAAAACTCTTCTCGTAAATCTCGATACGGTTTTTACCATTTCCTTTTGCATAGAAGGCTGCCCGTCTTGCCTGGCGGAATAATTTTCTTGCACTTTCTGCCATGTTTTTGTCCCATGCGATTCCAATGCTGAACGTAATCGGCTGGATGACTTTTGGCTTATCTTCTTTCTGTTCTAATATCGTATTCTGTATCAGCCGCGCAAACGACAATAGTATTTCTTTTCTGCTTTCTTCCGCAATAATAAGAAATTCATTGGAACCGACACGGAATACCGACATTTTGTCACTGCAGAGGTTCTGCACCTGGGATGCGCTCCACTTCAGGATCTGGTCTCCGGTCTCCTCGCCGTACAGATCATTATATAACTTGAAGTTATCCATATCCAGATATATCATTCCTGTAGGATGTTCCTTTATGTCCAGATTTTTTATAAATTCACTGCAATAGCTGCGGTTATACAGACCTGTCAGTTCATCATGAATGGACACCTGATATACTTTTTCATAGGCACTGATATTTTTTAATGCGCCGGATACGCTGTTTGCGATCTGCCGGATACAGTCCGCCTCATCATAGATCAGCCTGTTTTTTCTGTGAAGCTCCACATATAAAAATCCATAAATTTTATCGTCATACTTAAAAACTGCGATCTCCGGTTTTTTATGAATGCCGCCGGTGCCGCAGAATGACCTCAGCCTTGCCTCCTCCTCTGTGTCCAGCACCCGGTCTCCGTCTGCCGTACACTCCACAAAATGGTCATCTCTTTTTTCAAAAATACGTGCATACGAGTCCGGTACTGCCGAACTGACGGTGCTTCGGATTTTCTGGTACAGTTCTTTTTTATTCAGGATCGAGGCCGCCATATCCTGAAATTCCACAAGGCTCTCCACAATGTGTTTTTTCTTCTGGTACAGGATACGCTCCAGCCATTTTCTGGCATAGCTCATGACCAACACCATCCAGAGGCACTGCAGAACGACAAACACTGTGATAAACTGTCTGGTAAAGCTGTCCGTCTGGCCGATCACATGGTCAATGTTTGGCTCCAAAATAATCATTGGAAGAAACGCTACAACTACTGCGATCAAATATACGGCACCTGTTGTCGCACGCATGGAGAATGAGAACAGATACTGTTTATAAATAATGTATACAAAACAGACCGCCATTCCCACTCCGCCAAGGGTATCGAATGGGAAATCACCGCTCCATGGCATCACGCACAGAATATTTCCACCCATGATGAGCAGTGTTCCTATTAATAATGGGCCGAGTTTTTTCCGGTACTCTAATTGTTCCCCGATTTTTTTGTGGGCAAGCAGCGTTACATACACTAACAGAAATATCTCTGCTGCTGCCAGCAACCAGATGCCTGTTTTTGCATGATAATGGTAGGATATACCGCCATTCGCCATGATCTGCACTTCCGGCGGTGGAAGAATACAACCGGTAAAAACATTCAGCAGGACAGCTGATACTGTCACAGCCATGCAGCCATACAGAAATCTGTCCTTTCCCCTGATATCAAGATAATGGAACAAAAAATCATATATCAGTATCGGGATCGTAAAAAGTCCCATCAATGACACATGATACCAGAACTGTATCCCCGGACTGATCTGCAGTCTCATGAGCACAGCGCCGCCTGTCCAGGACAATAATGCCGACAGTATTGCCTTGAGATCTCTTACTTCTGATGATTTCTCTGCAACATTCAGAAAACAGAATAGTAAAAACAGATAGCATATGAGTGCAGCCATTGGAATACCAATATATATATTTTTGATCAACACCAGATTCATGAAATGTTCCATTTTTCATTCTCCTTCGTGTGAAATATCATATTTCCATACGCGGTCTGCCGTCAGATACTGTCTCTGTACTCAGACATATATCATTATGTTACCATATTTTTACATTTCATACAAGAATCTGCACGCTTGTCCATTTCCGTTTCGGATCTGTCCCTGTTCCGTTTCAGTTTCCCTGCCGGAAGCTGTTTTTCTCCTTCGTAAGTTCCAGCATAAGCATAAGCACACTCCATTTCCGGTTCGATGGTGTAAGGACTGCTTTATAGTCAACCGGAATCTGTTTCCGGCGCAGTTCAAACAGTATTTTGTCAAAATGCTTTTCATTCACACCGCAGAATACCATAAGGCTCTCCTGTGGTGCGCTGCCGGTAAATGGTGCTGTGAGCACGTTCTTTTTTCCCTCTGCGAGATCCCCGATACTCTGCCGCAAATCTGTGGTTTTGATCTCCTCCAGGCGGATTTTCATTGGCGCAAGCAGCTGTTTTACCGCTTCTTTTTCTTTTACCTGATAGATTAATATTTTTTCCATGTTTTTCTCTCCAGACTTAAGAAAAGCCAAACACAAAATATGTCTGGCTTTTTCTTTCATTCTATCATTTTTTATAACACTTCTTCAATAATTTTCTTTAAAGTGCCGGCAGAACTTTGCAGTTTTTCTGTTTCCTCCTCATCGAGAGTGATCGGGATCCGGTTTTCCACACCGTGCGCTCCCACGATTGCCGGCATGCTTAAGGAAATATCGGAAATTCCAAATTCTCCGTGCATCAGATTCGATACCGGTAAAATGGATTTTTCGTCGCGGATGATCGCCTCGCAGATTCTGCGCACCGCCATTGCAACTCCAAAATAAGTCGCCTTTTTCTTTGCAATGATCTCGTAAGCACTGTTTTTTACATTCTCTGCAATACGCTCGGTCGCTTCGTCGTGGTTGAAGTGTCCACGCATCTCGCAGAATGTATTGATTGGCACACCCGAAACAGTGGCGCTGCTCCATGCTGCAAGCTCGCTGTCGCCGTGTTCGCCGATGATGAATGCGTGCACACTCCGGCTGTCCACATTCAGATGCTCTCCGAGGTTGTATTTTAATCTTGCAGTATCTAACACCGTTCCGGAGCCAAGCACCCTGTTTTCCGGGAAACCGGACAATTTCAATGCCGTGTAGGTCAGGATATCCACCGGATTGGAAACGATCAACAGGATTCCTCCGCAGTTTCTTTTTGCAATTTCCGGAATGATGGATTTGAAAATACCAACATTTTTCTGGACAAGGTCTAATCTTGTCTCATCCGGTTTCTGATTGGCGCCTGCTGTTACGATGATGATCGCTGCATCCACAATATCATCATAATCTCCGGCATAGATTTTCATTGGTCTTGCAAAAGGAAGTCCATGGCTGATGTCCAGCGCCTCTCCCTCTGCCCTGTTTTTATCAGCATCGATCAGAACCATCTCGGAAAACAGACCGCTTTCCATTAATGCAAATGCTGTTGCAGATCCTACAAAACCGCATCCGATCATTGCCACTTTTCTCTGATTTACGCTTGTTTCACTCATATTTTCGTCCTCTCTTTCTTTTTTCCGAAATATCTCCTGTAAGAGGAGACAACCGTAGAATTTTACTGTTATTCCAGGATTCTTCCGTCCGTAGAAATGGTCACTACCTGCCATGGAATGAATTTTCCACTGTTCTGCAGTGCTTTTTTCGCAGCCATCTCAATTCCGCCACAGCAAGGCACTTCCATACGTGTTATTGTAACAGATTTGATGTCATTGTTTTTGATAATTTCTGTCAACTTCTCAGAATAGTCCACATCATCTAACTTTGGACACCCGATCAGTGTCACATGGCTGCGGATGAATTTACGGTGGAAATCTCCGTAGGCGTATGCACTGCAGTCTGCTGCGATCAACAGCTTTGCGCCGTCAAAGTATGGCGCACGGACCGGTGCAAGCTTGATCTGTACCGGCCACTGAGTCAGTTCGGAACGGATTTCTCCTGCCGCCTGCAGTTCTGCGCTTCTGTCTGCATCTGCCTCTCTCCGGATGGCTCTCGCCTGACTTCCCGGACATCCGCATGGTGTCTTTGCCGCCTCTTTGCTCTTTTTATGCTCTTCCACTGCCTTCTCATCATAAGCTGCTGCCTCACGCTCCACAAAATGGATCGCATCTACCGGACAGGCCGGCAGACAGTCGCCGAGACCGTCACAATAATCATCGCGCATAAGCTTCGCTTTTCCATTCACCATTGCGATCGCTCCTTCATGGCATGCCTCTGCGCAAAGACCACATCCTACACATGCTTCCTCGTCGATCTCTATAATTCTTCTTACCATCTTCCATTCCTCCTGTTGTCTGCATATCTATTATTTGTTTCATTTGACTTTCTATGTGCATACTAATATAATAAAGAAAATTTTTCTGTTGTTTTTACAACGTAATTATGTTTTATTCTACGAACATACATTAGAAGGGAGTTTCTATGACAAACGACGATCTGCTTTTATTACAGACCTCTGTATTCACAGGGATCACAACCGATGAGATCAGGGACATGCTCTCCTGCCTCTCTGCACGGGAGACGACATTTATCAAAGACGAGATCATTTTTTCCTATGGGGAAACCATCACAGGCATCGGCATTGTGCTGGAGGGGAGTGTACACATTGTAAAAGAGGACTTCTGGGGCAATGCCAACCTGATGGCAGAATGTGCCCCGGGCGATATTTTCGGGGAAGCCTATGCGATCAATTCCACTGAACCGCTGGAAATGAATATTTTTGCTGCTTCCACCTGCCGCATTTTGTTTCTGGAGGTCTCTAAGATTCTGACGGTCTGCCCATCTGCCTGTGCGTTTCACAACCGGCTGATCCGCAATCTTCTAACGTTAGTGTCCCGGAAAAATTTCCAGTTAAACCGCAAGTTAGAACATATGTCCAAGCGCACCACCAGAGAGAAACTGCTCTCCTACCTGTCCATGGAGTCAAAAAAAGCCAATGCTTCAACCTTTACCATTCCATTCAACCGCCAGCAGCTTGCCGACTATCTCTCTGTCGACCGCTCTGCCATGTCCAATGAATTGTGCAAATTGAGAGATGCCGGCATTTTGGAATTCAACAAAAATACCTTCACGATTTTTGAGAAAAACGATTAAAAGAAACGCTATGATGCTATTTCCTGCACCATAGCGTTTTTTCAGATTCCATTCTCCTTCAGGTAATCCACCCAGATCCCATATTTTGAACCATACAGATGAATGTCGTCGAACGTCAGACTGCTCTTTAAGTTGCCTTCCTCATCGCATACGACCTCATTCATGTCAAGGTAAAAAATATTTTTTCCGTCTGCGAGTGCAGCGATCCGCTCATTCCGCTGCTCGATCCCCACATTGTTAAAGATCGGATCTTTATCACTTTTTTCTTTTGCAACCTTCATGATCCCCTGAACGAAGATCACAGCGTCCGGCTGCAGTTCCCGGAATTTTTCCACTGAATCCTCATAGGCTGTCATGAAACCATCCAGTGTTCCCCTTCCCATCTCATTGATCCCGATCTGGAAATAGATTTTCCCGTATTTTTTTGCCTTAAGCGCTTCCTCTAATGTCACTTTTTCCCCGTCCACTTCACAGAACTTTTCTGTCCAGAGGTTGTATACGTTCATGCCGACGGTCGCATAAAAAGTGCTGTCATCGAGTCCGCCGTAATCATGAAGTCCCACGGTTCTCGAGTCACCGATAAACACTGCGTCCGAGAAGTACCCGGCGTCCACCGCATGAAAGCTTCTTACTTCCTCCTGCTCTGTCTCCGCCACTGTCTCCGTTTCTGCCATACTCTCCGTTCCCTCTGCGGCAGGTTCTGTGCTCTCAGTCGCGGATATCTGCTCCTCATCTCTTCTCAGTTCTGCCAGATGTTCCCATTTATCCCAGAGTGACTCATGGTCGCTGCTCCATGGGTAAATCCCATCGTGTATGCCCTGCATGACCAGAACAAAGTACGGTGTTTTTACCGGATCGACCGTATAACGGCTGTAAATCGTATCTTTTCCCAGAAATCCTATCGCTGACAGGATTGCCCAGCCAGCTAAAATCAGAATGGTGATTTTGCAATATCTGATTTTTTTCATTTCTGCTCCTTCCTGTTATCTAAAAATTAAAGTATAAAAATGGATTGTTTGCAGATACCGCAAGGTAGTACATGCTGAGTGCAAAGATCACCGCAATTGCCAGCGTACCGAGCATCCCCCGCTTTATTCTTCCATAAATCACCGCCGGAACCGGAGTTGCAAAAAGAACTCCCATCGCCAGCAGGCTGTCATAATCTTTCAGATATTTGATGTAATCCATGGAATTGACCATGCCGGTATGTGCATTCACAAACGGAAACATACGTGTCAGATAAATTCCAAGCTGTTGAACATCCGTGATCGTAAATGCCATCCAGGTCACAGGCACAAACAGTAACAGATAGACATGTCCGATCACTTTGCTTTTCTGTAAAAATGGAAGCAAAAACAATTTTTCCAGAAATAAAGCCCCGAGCAGCATGCCGCCCCAGATCAGGAAATTATACCCTGCCCCGTGCCACAGCGCGGTCAGTATCCACACAGCAAAAAGGTTGAACATCGTCCGCAGTCTGCCTTTCCGGCTTCCTCCGAGCGGAATGTATACATAATCGCGGAACCACCGTCCCAATGTAATGTGCCAGCGGCGCCAGAACTCCGTCACTGATTTTGAGATATATGGAAAACGGAAGTTTACCGGAATCTGGAATCCTAACATTTTTCCGAGTCCGATCGCCATCATCGAATATCCTGCGAAATCAAAATACAGCTCCATGGAATATGCGACCGCACCCAGCCACGCCAACGGCGTTGAGATACTGTTAAACCCGATCGTCTGCACGTTGTTCCACAACATTCCCACCCGGTCAGCGATAATGACTTTGGATCCGAGTCCGATCACAAGGATACGGACGCCACTCTCAAAATCCCGTGCTGTCACCGTCCTTCTTTTCAGGCAGCTGCTCACCTCGGTATAGTTTACGATCGGTCCGGCGATCAGCTGTGGAAACATCGTCAGATAGGTTCCAAGGTTAACATAAGATTTTTCTGCCGGGACAATGCCACGGTACACATCGATCACATACGCTGCGATCTGGAAGGTGTAAAAACTGATCCCCAACGGCAGCTTCGTGGTCAGACCGCTGTATTTAAAGAAAAAGAGCATTCCGAAATCGTAGCAAAGTGCCAGAACAAGCAGTACTGCCTGTCTTCTGCCTCTTCCGTCCTCCGGTGTCTTATACATGCTGCGTGCGATCACATAGTTCACCGTGACTGACGCTAACAGCAACAGGACATACTGCGCCTCTCCATAGGTGTAGAAGGCAATGCTCCCCAAAAAGAGTACTGCGTTGCGGAACTTCTTCGGTGTGATAAAATATATGATTAAAAAAGCCGGCAGAAACCGGAACAAAAATTCAAAACTGCTAAATACCATACGTAATTCTTTCTCTCATTCTCCTGCTTGTGCTGCACGATCAACGTGCTTTTCTGCAAAAACTCTACCTGTTTTTCACAAAAAAATAACTGCCTGTTTTCTTTTTTTATTATATGCACAGACTGTTGTTATTATAGATGAAAAAAATAAATATTACCATATGATTAATTTTAAAAATATATTAAATCCATGCTATTTTGTAACTTTTCTGTAATGATTGGGCACGGACGCTGCTTTTCTCAGATTTTCCGGAAACCATGTTACTGTTTTCCCCGCAGAAATGCTTCGATCTCCCCGATAAAATACAGTGAGCCGAATGCCACTGTCTTTTCTGCGGATGATTTTGAGAAATCCGGCAGCACATCCGCAAGGTTCTGATACGCCTCCGCCGGGATCCCTTTTGCCCGGATGCAGTCTGCAAGCGCCTCTCCCTGCAATGCCCTCTCACTCTCCACAGTCACTGTCTTAAAATCCAGTGCCAGCGGAAGAAGTTCCCGGATCATCTCCCCATAATCTTTATCCGCCATGACACCCATGATAAAATGGAATTTTTCATCCGGATACATTGTCTCCAGACTTTTTTTCAGCGCCTCCACACCGTTACTGTTATGCGCACCGTCCATCAGGAAAAACGGATCATTGCTCACAAGCTCCATGCGTCCCATCCACTGTGTCCGGTCGATCCCTTCCCGGATTGCATGCTGCAAAGCTTTCCGTTCCGGCACATTCTTTTTTCCTGCAAAATATTTTTCAAAAAATAATTCTGCTGCAAGCATTGCCGCCACGGCATTTTCATACTGGTGCACACCGAGCATTTTCATTGTGACTGCATCGTATCCAGCGTATGAAAAACACTGTTTTCCGTCCTTTTGTGGCAGGATCCTGATCTCATCTAAGTTTACGACTTTTGTAGTTTTGATATCTGCACGCTCTGCGGCCTTATTTAACACGTCCATCGCTTCTTTTTCCTGGCTCTCTAGCACAAGCGCTGTGCCGTGCTTGATAATTCCTGCTTTCTCTGCTGCAATTTTGGCGAGTGTGTCACCGAGGATCGCCATATGGTCAAAACCGATTTTTGCAATGACGGTCACATCCGGCACTCCGCAGGCATTCGTGGAATCATACGTTCCGCCAAGTCCTGTCTCCAAAATCACAACATCACACTTTTGTTCCTTAAAATAAAGCAATGCCATTGCAAGACAGTAATCAAACATTGTCGGATAAACGCCAAAATCCATAGAGAGAAGCCTGTTTCCAAGGCGCATGGTATCCTCTTTTGAGATCATATCTCCCTGCACCTGGATGCGCTCCCTGAAATCCACCAGATGTGGAGAAGTAAACATCCCGGTTTTCAATCCTGCACATTCGAAAACAGAGCGCAAAAAAGCAGAGACGGAGCCTTTGCCGTTCGTCCCTGCTATGTGTATGATGCGTAAATCTTTCTCCGGGTGTCCTAACTGCTCTAACATTATCTTTGAGATCTCGACACCCTTTAAGTTTCCAAATCTTCTTTTATTTTCAATCGCTGTTACTGTTTCTTCGTATGTTAATGTCTGCATCTGACTATACTGCCATGATCACGCCGCCGTCGTTGGCATACATGCTGCTGACACCTGCGGTATTGATGATGATGATCTTTTTGAACTTCGCAATCTTCTCGATTTTTTCCTTCACTGCTTTTGCCCTCTCCGGACAGTTACAGTGTGAGATCGCAAGAATACGGTTCTCACAGTCTTTTGTCTTTGAGATCATATCCTTCACCATGCGCTCAAGCGCCTTGTTCATACCGCGCGCCTGATCTAACTGGCAGATTAAGCCCTCCTTTGTTGAGCCCATAACAGGCTTGATATTTAATGAATTGGCAATAAATGCTTTCAGATTGGAAAGTCTGCCATTCTTTCTCAATGTCTCTAACGTCTCCAATACAAAATAGGTGTTCATGGACTTGATGTACTCTTCCACCTTCTCCACAACCTCTTCAAAACCGCATCCGGCTTCCTCAAATTCCTGTATCTTCATGCCGATGAGAGTTTCACCGATGGACGCTGATCTCGAATTGAACACATAAATTTTCTTTGTATCTCCGTGCTCTTCCTCATATAGATTCTTTCCGAGCACTGCACTGTTGTAAGAGCCGCTTAAACCACCGGACAGTGTCACGGCATAAACATGGTCTGCCTCGCCCTCATAAGCATCCATATACTGCTCCGGTGACGGGCAGGAGGACTTTGGTCCTTTCAGACTCTCTTTCACTCTTCTCAAAAAGTCTAACTGATTAAAAGTGCTGTCATCTTTGATACGGCATCCGTCCACTTCCAACTCTAATGAAACGGTCTCATAATGTCCATCCTGTTTTAATTCTTCCGGTAATTCCCCACAACTGTCGATTACAATCTTATACATAAATCCTCCTTGTTTTGCGAAGCAAAATGCGACTGTCCTTACAGGAGCAGAGGATTTAGCCTCCTTGTTTTCCGTAGGAAAATGCGAACCCGCTGGTGAGCAGTGGATTTTGCCTCCTTGTGATATTCATTATTATATCAAAAGTTTCTTTTTTCTATTACATGTAGTATTGATTACTACGTAACATTAACACAAAAACTTTACTTTGTATAGAGGATATTATGATTTTTATTAAAATTTTATAGTCATCACGTTCTGGTCGGAATCTTCCAGATAATATAAAGATGTCAGTCTTTTGCAGTAATGCACGATCTTCTGATCCGTGATAAAGTAGGTGAATGCCTGTTCATACAGCTCCCTGTCTGCAAACCTGACAGAGCAGAAACCATCTCCCCGCTCATAGGCAGCCCGATATACATTTCCGATGCTGTCTGCATCCCATGTGTCAAAATAAAGATTTTCATGGACATAATAATTGTCTTTTACCGCCTGACACACCGGAACGATAATATCATCATTCGGCTGATGCGTTTTCTGTAATTCCCCGGTCGTAACTGCAAAATAATTATAATTGATAAAGGAATCCAGCCCCATTCCATCACCGCTGTAGGTGGCATTCCCCCAGGTCGTATCAATATAGTAATACTCTCCATCCAGCTTTACCAGATTCCATGCATGAGACTGTCCGTCTGCCGTTCCGGCCACCACTGCACAAGGAATGTCCAGTTTTTCCAGAAGATACTGTGTCGCTGCAGCGTATCCCTGACAAACCGTTTCCCCATTGACAAACACACTGATAATGTTCTGATTGTCCGGCGCACCTGTGCTATACGCAACATTCGAAGCCAGATAATCAAACACATATTTTGCTTTGTCATAATCCGGCGCTTGCGCATCGATTCCTGCCAAAATCTGACTGACTGTCTCATCGATCTGTGCCTGCATGTCCATCCGCTCGGCATCCGTCATGGTAAACTTTGGTGTAAAATGGAGATCCACCAGCTTTTCCCCTCTGGTATACTGCGTGTAAGTGTAGCCCGATACCCAGAACAGTCCGCCGTGATCCGCCATCACCGAAACATACGCCTGATGCAGGACTTCGTTGTCTAACGTGCTCAGCGCCACATCTTCTTTTTCATAGAGTATCGCATCATAAACCTCGTCGTACACAGTGCGTACTTCCTCCGGAAGCGTCTGATATGCATAACAGTCCACAGACTGCTTTTCAACGGATGGCTCTTCCTGCTTCTCTGTTTCCCCGGAAACTGCTGCCTGTTCTGTGTCCGTCTCCTGTTCTGTACTTTTTACTTCCGTGCCTTTTCCTTCTGCAATTTTCTCCTCCACATAGCGGGTAATATCGGATAATTGATTGGTTGTCTGCTGACACCCCGAAAGCAGAATGAGTGCTGCACACGCCGCACTCCCTGCCACATAGGAAAAAAATTTTTTTCTCACCTGATTCTCCTGTCAAATGCATACTTCATGCTGTATGTATCTTTTTTGCCTTTCAGCCAAAATAAGCGCTCACCAGATCCTTCAATGCCTGCTGGTCTGCTGCTGCCATCAGTTCTCTTGCAGAATGCATTGCAAGCAATGGGATTCCGATATCCACGGTTTTTACCGGAAGCAATGCAGATGCGATCGAGCCTAATGTGCCGCCTCCTGCAAGATCCGAACGGTTCACAAATTTCTGATATGGGATCTGATCCTTCTCACAGATCTGCTGGATTACTGCGACCGCTCCACAGTCTGTCGCATAGGACTGCGAGCATGCTTCCTTGATACAGAATCCTTTTCCAAGCACCGGCTTGTTGGTCAGATCCATCTTTCCGGCATAGTTTGGATGAAGTCCATGTGCCACATCCACAGATAAAATCATGCTGTTGTACAGTCTGTTCCACACTTCTTTTTCCAGTCCGCACTCGGTCAGAATGCGCACCAGCATATCATGGAGCAGAATGGAACCGGCACCCTGTTTGGAACGGCTTCCGATCTCCTCGTGATCGAACAGTGCAATGAGATTCATGCCGTCCGCCCTGTCGCTGTCGATGATCGCAGACACCAGTGCAGAACAGGAATTTAAGTTATCGAGTCTGGATGCAGAGATAAACTCATCGTTTAATCCAACAAACTCCGGCTTTTCTTTATTGTAAATGGTCAGCTCAAAATCAAGAATATCCTCTTTTTTCACAGCAAGCTCTTTTGCAAGAAAATCAAGAAAATAATCTGCATCATCGGAAAGTCCGCAGATTGGGAGCAGTTCCGTCTGCTTATTTAATTCCACGCCCTTGTTCACCTCACGGTTCATGTGGATCGCAAGATTCGGGATGGTCATAAGATTTTTTTCAGACTGGAACGTGACCACTTTCGGTGTAAACACATCCCCACTGCGCACTGCAACTCTTCCGGCTACACCGAGTGGACGGTCGAGCCATGTATTTAAGATTGCGCCGCCGTAAACTTCCACATTCACCTGTGCGTATCCGTTTGTCTGAATATCGCAGGACGGTTTGATCCTTAAGCATGGGAAATCTGTATGTGCTGCTGCAATGCGGATTGCAGGCTCTCTGTCACTCCAATTCTGCGGTAATGTGAATGCAAACAATGTCGTTTCATGATGATTTACCACATATTTTCCACCCGCTTTTAAGTTCCATGCCGTACCATAATCAACCACTTCAAAACCGGCATCTGTCAGTCTTTTTTCGCATGCGCTCACTGCGTGCGCCGGTGAGATTCCTTTTTCCAGTAAATCAAATAAAATTTCTGTTTCTGTCATATCTGTTACCAACCTTTCCATCAAACCTCAGACTTTTTATCTGCGGCTGCAAATCTGTATAATCATTCTGTATTTTGCATTCGCAAATCCTCTGTATTCTAGCATATTTTCTCTAATTTGTCATTTCAGTTATTTACAAGAAAACAAACCAATGATAAATTTATGTTGATACCATTTTCTTTTGGGAGGATTTTATGATCGCTTTAAAAATTGCCGAAGTCAAAGACTTTATGAATAAATTACTGTGCCAGGATGTGTTTGACCACTTTCTCATTCAGGAGGCTGTCATCACAACGAATGTATCCTGCCATATCGACGGCACGCTGCAAAAAGACTTCTACACCTTAGAAGAACTCGAAGAACAGAATCTCACCGGGCTTTCCTTTGTTCCGTATGGTCTTTTGCGCAGTTCCTGTTTCAACCTGATCAAAGGAAAGAAAACTCCTTCTTATTTCAAGTTTTCCCTCCTTTTATCGCCGGAAAATCTCAAACGCACTCTCTCCCAGACCGGAAGCTCTTTCACGGAAAATGATATTTCCGCAGTGTTCTTAAATATCCGCTTCCAGAATGGAGAACTGACCGTGACCACGGGTATCTCCTACCGGATCTTCTCGACCGACAAAACGCTTGAGCACGAGTGGGACACACTCCTCAAACGCTTTCTGACGAAAAATCAGATTTCATTTGACGAATTGTAGCGTCTGGCTTCCCCCTCTCTCCCGGCTTTTGTCAAAGTGTAAAGCTATGGAATGGTTAAAAGGGTTACTTATAAAACTTTTGTGAGAATTGAGTGCATTTATCAGTGTTCGCATTTTGACTTTAAGTTTATGTACATTCATCAATGGACAGTCCACGCAATGTGTCCGTCTGGGCCACACTTCCTTTATCTGTATCTAGCGCAAGTAAATGCCGGAATCAGCATCTTTTATTGCAGGTCAAAAATCAAAGAAAACCCGAGTGATTTTTGACCTGCTCATCTGCTGATTTTCCGGCATGTAACTTGCGCACGATACAGATAAGAAGGAAGTGTGGCCGCAGACGAACACATTGTGCGGACTGTCCATTTCTGAATGAATATAAACAATCAAAAAAGTCAAAATGTGAACACTGATAAAGCCGCAATTCGAGCAAGTTTTATAAGTAACCCTTTTAACCATTCCATAATTGAAAACCAAGTAAAAGCCGGGAGAGAGGGGGAAGCCAGACGCTACAATACCACGGTAAATAAGATTGATTTTCCGTCCTCGCTTTTGGCTGAGATTTTGCCCTTGTGTGCCTTCACGATCGCATACACGACGGAAAGTCCGATTCCAAAGCCCCCGGTCTTAGAATTGTGGGAAGCGTCCATACGGTAAAAACGCTCGAAAAGCATATCCAGCTTTTCTTTTTCGATCTGGTCTGTGGTATTCCACACGGTGATGATTTTGTTTTTTCCGGAAGTTTTTAGTGCGATGCGGATGATGCCCTGCTCTGAGGAATATTTCATTGCATTGTCCAAAAGCAGGGAGATCATCTGCCGGATATTTTTTTCATCGCCGACATATTCCACATGCTCTGCCACATTGATCTCAAATTGTTTTCCTTTTGTTTTTGCGACAGAGCGAAATCCCTCTGCGGTATCAAGCACTGCATCCGAAAGTGAAAATGACACTTTTTCCAGCTTTGTCCCTTCCTCATCCATGCGGGAGAGAAACACCAGTTTTTCCGTGAGGGAAGTCAGTCTTGCGATCTGTTTTCTCGTACTCTGCGTCCACTCGTTTTCCCCCTCCATCATCTCAATGACTTCGGTGTTGGCATCGATGATCGTGAGCGGCGTTTTGATCTCATGGCTTGCGTCCGTGATAAAGCGTTTCTGTTTCTCATAGCTTTCTGACACCGGTTTTAACACTTTTCCGGAGAAAAAGTAGATCATGACAAACACAATGACAAGTCCGAGTGCTCCTGCTCCCACACTAGCAAGAACATATGTTCTTATTGTAGAGATTTCCCGCTGACAGTTTAAAAATACATACATCGTCGAGCCGTCACTGTCCGTTGCAAGGTATTTATAATCAGCGAAAAAGCCTTTTTTCTTTCCTTTTTTCCACAGCTCCGCTGCGTATTCCTCCGCTGTTCCGGCTGAGATGGAAGCAATTTTTCCGGTATCCACAGATTCCACCGTACCGTCCGGTGCGATCGTCACTGTAAAATACCGGGTGTCAAACGGACTTTCCTGCGAAATCCCATGCTTTTGCAGGTCATTCATTGCCGGTGGCTGATCTGACTTAGGTTCCAATTTTTTCCCAAAATCTCCGGGTGTCATATCCGGGAAAGTACCTCCGTTGTCAGCGATCAGGGAGAGTCTTGCATCCAGCGCCTGATTGGTACTGATATAGTTTGCAATATTGATCGTACCGACAATTGCGATCAGCACGATAGAAACAGACAGCATTGCAATTGCAATAAATTTTCTTCTTAATTTTTTAAGCATTGTCTTTCTCCAATGAATATCCAAGTCCTCTGGACGCCCTGATCTTCACCTGACTTCCAATGGAGGTTAATTTTTTTCTCAAATAGGAAATATATACCCATACGACATTTTGTTCCGCTTCTGAATCGTAGCCCCAGATTTTATCCATAAAAAGATCCGGGCAAATGACCTGTCCTGGATTAGACATGAGCATTTCAAGCATCTGGTATTCCTTGCCAGCAAGACGGATACCTTCTGGATTCTCCGGTCCTGTGAGCTGATAGGTAGAACGGTTCAGTGCAATATCGCCAAATGTCAGCACATTATCGGTCGTGTCCGTCTGTCTCCTTGTCATTGCCCGGATCCTCGCCAGAAGCTCTTTCATGGAAAATGGTTTCGGCAGATAATCGTCTGCGCCACTGTCTAAACCCTCCACACGGTCATCAATCTCTGCCTTTGCTGTGAGCAGCAGGACCGGAACGGAATTTCCATGTCTGCGGATTGTTTTTAATACGGTGATACCATCCATTTTGGGCATCATGATATCTAAGATCACGCCGTCATAATTGTCACCGTTTTCCAGATAGTCCAAGGCTTCTGCACCATCGTACACAGCGTCTACCGAGTAATTGTTATGTTTTAACACCGTGACAAGCGCACGGCTCAAATCCTCTTCATCTTCTGCAAGCAATAACCTCATACAAAATCCCATGCCTTTCGTTTATTTCACAGTGATACCGATTCCTGTCCTCAGCTGTTTTTATTCTGCGGTCACTTCTGTCGTCGTTCCCGATGTTGTGAGCGTGTACGTTGCTCCGCTCTCCACCTCTGCGGTGCTGACGATCACACAGTCATAGGTTTTTAATGCCGTGTAACTTACGATCACATTTCCCTCACTGTCTGTCAGCACAACGTTGCCAGCTTCCATTTGTTCTCCTAATTTTACCATAAGAACCTCCTGTTTGGAAGAGTCACTCATCCCCTCTGCCATGCCGCTGCTGCCGATTGCCACAAGCATTCCGCCGTTCACATACGCAGACGACCGGTCACCGTAATCGATCGCACTGTTTCCGTTGTCAGACGGACCGTCAATGTAGATCTCACCACCGTTGATCGTCAGATCGCCGTTGGAATCCACGCCGTCGCCGCCTGCCAGAATGTGGATATATCCACCGTTTAATTCCATTTTCTCGCCTGCTGTATTAATACCGTCATCTCTTGCCGTGATATCAATCGTTCCATCGTTAATCGTCACCGTCAGGCCTTCCAGACCTTCATAACTCTCTGTCACGGTGATCGTACCGCCATTTACTATCAGTGCATCATCTGCATGCACACCATCATCGCCTGTCGCAAGCGTGTATGTTCCATCTGCGATCGTAATATTTGCGTTGCTGTGGATGGAATCATCTGCGGAATCAATCTGGTAAGTGCCTCCATTTAAGTACATGCCGCCACCTGCCTTGATTCCTTTTGTGCTGGTGCCGCTCTCGTCAGTTGTGGTATCCTGTGGCATATTTTCTCCATCCGGCTTTTCCCCCATCTGTGGCATGCTTTCTCCGTCCGGTCTCTCGCCGTTTTGTGGCATTCCGCCACCCGGTCCACCCGGCATATCTGACTCATGCGTTTTCAGACTGTTTGCAGCGCCGCCCCCGGCTGTGATGTCAAGTGTTCCATCCTCGATCTGCACGATATTGGAAGCGTCCATGCCATCGCCATCACTTGTGATCGTAAAATCACCGTCTGCAATATAAATATAGCCTTTTTCTTCATCATCTGCATTTTCAGCATGAATGCCATCTTTTTCTGCGGTTAAAATAAAGGTTCCATCTGCGATACGCACACTGTCTTTTCCCGATAATGCGTGCCCTGCTGCTGTGATATCGTATGTACCGCCTGTGATCTTCAGATCATCTTTGGATACAATTCCATGTCCTTCTGCTGATACGATTGTCAGACTTCCAGTGCCGTTTAACGTAAGGTCTGATTTTGCAAAAATCACGGCATCAATGTTGTTGTCGTCAATCGCAACATACTCATCCGTATTGCGAAGCGTATTCTGCGATCCTTCTGCAAGCGTTACAAATACTTTCTCTGCGCTTTTTACATACACTGCTGCACTTGAAGCACAGGTAATGTCCACATTATCAAATACGATCTGCACTTTCGCATTATCTGCATCCACCACAATCTGTCCTTCCGACAGTGTTCCGGAAAAAATATAAGTCCCTTCTGCCGTGATCGTCACCATCTGTCCATCGATCACAACGCCATCCGTTTCCCCCGTGATACCATCATCGGAAAGTGTGACATAAACTGCCCCACTCTCCTCATAGGTTCCTGCCAGATCCCGCTCAGTAAACATATCTGCACTTGAAAAAGTTCCTGCTTCACTCTGTGCTGATGTTTCTTCTGCATTTGTTTCTGTTTCCGAGGAAACAACATTGCCAGTACTGCTCTTTGTCCCTGTACAGCCTGCCACTGCCGTCATGGATAATGCCGTAGCACAAAACAATGCCAGCAGTTTTTTTCTTCTATAACTCATTGACATTTGCCTCCTGTCTCATCATACTGATTTCCAGATTTCCGTTTCTGCATCTCAATTCATCGAGAAATGTTTTCTCTTCCGCATTGTCTTTTAACGTCACATGATAGGTAAGTTTGTAAAGACTTCCCATATTGGAGGTTTTCACAGCGACTACTTCACAGGATGATAAATATTTTTCAAAAAGATCATCAAATGCTGCTCCGTAATTTAAACCCTCCGGGATTGTGATACGAAGTGTTTTCTCTCTTACTTCTGCTTTTTTTACACCGAATCCGGTCACATTTAACACAAACATCACGGCTCCCATAATGAGTGAAAACACTACTGCAAATCCAAGATACCCCATCCCTGCGATCAGTCCTGCCGCCATTGCAAGAAAAATGGTTCCGATCTCTTTTGCAGTTCCCGGCACAGAACGGAAACGTACAAGCGAAAATGCTCCTGCCACAGCCACTCCGGCACCTACATTTCCGTTTACCATCATGATAACAATGCAAACGATTGCCGGAAGCATTGCGAGTGTCACTGCAAAGCTTGTCGTATAGCGGCTTTTATAAGTGTAAACCCATGTGATGAATGCCCCGATCAGCAGTGACACCACAATACAGAGCAAAAAATCCGGCACGGAAATCACCGCCGCACCTGCTGTATCAAAAATTCCTGTAAATAAATTGTTTAACATATTAATTTCTCCATTTCTTTTTTAACATTTTATTGCCTGCTGCACAACCTCATCTCCGGTAAACACAAAGAAATTTTCCGGTGGACAGCTTCTTCTCTGCTCTCTCTCATAAATCGTGCGGTAGGCGGTCGCATATTTGGAAAATGACGTTTTATAAATCTGGTTTTCTGTCAGAAAATGAACCATCCAGAGCGGTATTGCGCCCGCCGTTTTCACTTCCATAAGCACTTTATTTTTATCTAAAATTGCTTCTCCGTAAATTCCTTTACAAAGAGAAAGGTCGTAATTTCTCCAGAGAATGTTCTGATCAAACGTGATCCGGAACTCGTGATCGTCCTTCGCATAAAAAGCTTCTCTCTCATAGGAAAGCATCACTGCCGGAGACAGCTTTTTATAATTTTTCAGACAGTAATCGATTTCTCTGGTGATCTGTGTGTCTTTTACTTTTTCGTGAAAAAGCAGGTAACGTTCTGCCTCGTCCTCCGTCATTGCAATTCTTCTTTTGTATACAACAGACTCATACTTCTTCTTCAGTTCCACAAAAACGGTCGTGTCCTTGTCTGCCATGCCATAACTTCTCAATCTCAGTTTTTCTTTATAAACCGGGTGTTCCATTGATCTTTGGATCAGCAGATAGTCCGGTGTATCAAAGTAGAGACTGCATATTGTACTCATTCCATGCTCGTCTGCAGTCATGTATTGTTTCATTTGATTTTTTAACAGTTCCGCCTGCGTGATATCCAACATATATTTGATCTCACACCTTTTAAATATCATCTGATCTGCCATAAGTGTCTCCTTTCCTTTGCACATATCTTATCAGGCGAACCTTAAATGAACTTAAAAAAAAGAAACCATCCTTTAAAAAATGGTTTCTTTGTCATGTTTCCTTATGTTTTTCTGTTATCTGGATTCGGACTGGAGTTCGGCGATGGCGGTGTGGCGTTGACCGATTTCTTTGCCGGCTTCCTCGCCCTGCAGATATGCTTTTTCTGCGACTTCTTCTGAATATTTTCTCATTATTTCACACACTGCGTTTACGCCTCCCTCTTCATGTTTCAGATAGTGCACACGGTTGGTTAATTTCGGAAATTTGGCATTATCTATTTCCTTTTTATTATATAGAACCCCTCCAGATTCTTCAAGACTGTTTGCATGGATTTTTTAGTTATGTATACAAAAAAGAGTGCCGGAAAACCGACACTCTTTTTCAAATCCATTGTTTGCAATATCTTAATCTAGAAAAATAAAACAAGTTCTATTTAATAAAGAAAAAGGTACATGAAACTACTGATTTAGACTGTAGTAACAAGCGATAATAAAATTATCTTACTACTGTTACGTTTGTTGCCTGTGGTCCTTTTGCACCTTCAACAACTTCAAATTCTACTGCAGCGCCTTCTTCTAAGGATTTGAAACCTTCCATATTAAGACCTGAGTAGTGAACGAATACATCATTTCCCTGTTCGTCGGAGATGAATCCGTATCCTTTTTGGTTGTTAAACCACTTTACTGTACCTTTGTTCATTGAAAAGTACCTCCAAAAAATATTTCTATGGTACACTTACCGCACCATAGTCACAGAATAACATAACAATTTCAAAAAGTAAAGTGTTATTATACTACATTGTGAGCTTTACCTTGATGATTCTTGCAACAGATTCATTGATACGATCCTCTGTGATCGTTCCACCAGCCACTGCATCCATCACACCCTGATATGCACTCTGGAAATCATCCGGCATTAAGATCATATCTACACCTGCCTGAATTGCCGTCACTGCCGCATCAGCAGAACTGTATGTTCCGGTGACCGCCCCCATATTCATTGCGTCTGTGATCACTACACCATGGAAGCCAAGCTGGTTGCGAAGCACATCTGTCACCATGACAGAGGAAAGCGAAGCCGGCGTATCATCCCCTGTAACAGCTGGTGCTGAAATATGTCCTACCATCACAAAAGATGCTCCGTTATTCACTGCCTGCTGGAATGGAACAAGCTCATTTGCCAGCAGGTCATCCAAAGATTTATCTGTAGAAACTGCCCCGTCATGGGAATCCCCTGCTGTAGCTCCCTGTCCCGGAAAATGTTTTACCACGCTTAATATCTGGTGTTCATTCAGTCCCTGCATCTCAGCACAGACCATATCCGCCACAAGCTGGCTGTCTGAACCAAATGACCGGTCTTTGATCACGGTGTTATCCGGATTCGTCAACACATCCGCAACCGGAGCAAAATCCATATTAAAACCAAGTGTGTTCAGATACGTTCCGATCGTACTTCCTGCATTGTATGCATTCTGGGAATCCCCGGTCGCTCCTACATCACTCATATTTCCAACATCTGTCACTCCAAAAGCACTGTTGGATGCAATCCTTGCTACTGTTCCACCTTCCTCATCCACACCGAGGAACACTGGAATTCCTACTATTTCCTGACTGTAGCTCTTCATATTGGTAAGCATCTGTGCCGTCTGATCGGTTCCGGTCAGGTTCTTTGCCATATAAATCAGACCACCTACCGGATACTGCGTGTAGGCTGTCTTTGTGGAATCTCCTGCCATCGTTGCTCCGTCCACTCCGGTCAGTGCGTCCGGTGTGATCATGAACATCTGCGCTACTTTCTGCTCTAAGGTCATGCCGGCAGCAATCTGCATTGCCTGATCCATCAACGGATCGCTGACTTCGGTTACCGGAGTTGTTTCCGGTTCTTCTGTCGCCTCTGTTGTCACGCTCTCAGTATTCTTTTCCGGTTTATCTGCTCCCGGTTTTACAAATTTATGGACTGCAAACACAATTCCTCCGATCAAAACTGCAAGTACTATAAAAAATACTGCCACAACTATGACCGCACTCTGTGTATCTTTTTTTCGTTTCTCTCGTCTTTCTTCCTGATTCATCTGTGTATTTCCTCTCTGGGGAATTTTGATCTACATGCTTCTACCCCGCAGTGCACGCCGTAATAATCAACGGTTTTTGGTTTATATCGTGGAGGCAATGATCTGCATTCTGCCCTGCAATTCCACGTTTCCGAAGCCATTTGGAAGTATGAAATGATCTCCTTTTTTCACCGGCTGACCGTTGACAATTCCATTGCCTTCCGTAACTGTCATATTCATAAAAGGCGCATTCTGCTCAAAAGTCATTTTACCTGAAACTTCTATTTTATAGATATGAAAGTATTTGCAGACATACAGTACATTTAACGTATTGACCGGAAGATCTGCCACCGATTTCACACTGTCTGCAGCCGATTTTGCAGGCACAGTGATCACGTCAATACTCTTGTCGATATGTAGCTCTCTCGGCTTTCCATTGGAGAGACGGCCATAATCATAAACGCGGTAGGTAATATCACTGTTCTGCTGTGTTTCCAGAATGAGTGTTCCGCCTTTGATCGCATGAACTGTTCCCGGATCGATCTGAAGAAAATCGCCTTTTTTGATCGGGATCTCACGGATAAATTCACTCCACTTTCCCTCATGGATCATCCGGCTTAATTCCTCTTTTGTCCTTGAATTGTGTCCGATAACGATCGTCGCATTTTTCTTGCAGTCGAGAATGTACCAGCACTCTGTTTTTCCAAGTGAACCATTTTCATGGACTTTTGCATAATCATCGTCTGGATGTACCTGAATGCTCAGGTCATCTTTCGCATCGATAATTTTGATCAGGAGCGGGAAACGGTCACTGTCCACCTTTCCGAAAACTTCCGGATGTTTTTTCCACAATTCGGACAGCTTCATTCCACGGAATCCACAGTCTCTTAAAGTTACGTCTCCATTTGGATGTGCAGAAATTCCCCAGCACTCCCATAAATCATCACCTTCGACCGGATAATGAAAATCCTCTCTCAATCGCGTACCGCCCCAGATGTTGTGTGTACATACCGGATCTAAAAATAAAATTTCTTTCGTGGTCTGATTTGTTGATAAATTGCCTCCATTTGTCCCAATCACATTCTGATACCAAAACGCAGAATCTTTTACAATTCTCCGCTGTGTCATAAAATCCACATAAATCATGCCAAAACGTTCCCTGTATCCCTCGGACCATTCAAAATTATCCAGAAATGTCCACAGGAAATACCCCCGGATATCGGCTCCCTCATCATATGCCCTCTGCATGGCTCCGATGTAGGAATCCAAAAACGTGATGCGATCATTGTCATGTACTCTGCCGTCAAAGCTCACATTATCATGACAGGACATACCATTTTCTGTGATATACAAAGGAAGCGGATACCGCTCCGTCAAAAATTTGATTCCATAATAAAATGCTTTTGGTGTTACCGGCCAGTTGCACGCCGTCTTTGGAAATCCCGGTTCCCGGTCCACAAACTCCGGTTCGCCGTCTGCGCCCTGACGCACGTAATAGCCATTATATATGTTCTGTCCCATAAAATCCAGTGGCTGATGGATCAGCTGCATATCTGTCTCTGTGATCTCCGGCAGATACTCTTTGAATTTTTCCAGTCCCTCTTTCGGATAATGACCTAAAAAGACCGGGTCTGAAAACCATGAGATATTCCAGGTCCAGTTATCCATCGGATTGTAAGAACCAAAATAAACTTTTCTGGCAGCTTCGATATCTTCAGCACTGTCCGTGTATGGATAAGCCACTCCTCCAGTCGGTGCAAAGCCGATCCGGATTTTTTGTTTTGCGTATTTTCTTAAATTGATCACTGCCTGTCCGTGCGCTTTCAACAGATTATGCGCGATCTGAAAAGTCTCCGGAATCGACAATTTCAATCCCGGTGCATGGACACCGCTTAAATGCCCAAGTCCTACCACACACTGTGGCTCATTGATCGTGATAAAATACTCGCAGAGATCCGAAAAATTCTCTGCCACCACTTTTGCATATTCCCCGAACCAGTCTACCACTTCCTCATTCAGCCAGCCGCCCTTTTCCTGCAACGCCTGTGGAAACTCCCAGTGAAACAGGGTAATATATGGTGTAATGCCATTTTCCTTCATTGTAAGAATCATGTCGCGGTACATCGCAATCGCTTTTTCATTGACACGCCCGGTGCCCTCCGGCAGAATCCGCGCCCAGTTTAAGGAAAAACGATATGCTTTGATTCCGAGATTTTTCATTAATGCATAGTCATCTTTATAATGGTGCATGTGATCACAGCTTGTGTACGCATTCTGATTTTGAAAAATGCGTCCCTGCTCCGTAAAAGTGTCCCAGACCGTCTTTCCTCTTCCGTCATCCGGGTCAGTTCCCTCTACCTGATATGCGCTGCTTGCCACGCCCCAGACAAATTTGTCATCAAACATGTGATTCTCCTTCTCTGTCTCTGATTCTTGTTTTTTATTTGGTATAAATATTAAATCTAAATTATATATTTACTTTTTCTCAGAGGCAATCACAACTTCTGCAAATATTCATTTATCTATTCTTCCACAAGATCCTTTTTTAATGCTTCCAGTTTTTCCTCTGCATCCTGCAAAGAGGTGCCTTTGACTCCATAGTAGAATTTGATCTTAGGCTCTGTTCCGGACGGGCGCACACAGCACCATGCATTGTCAGAAAGTTCATAATATAAAACATTGGAAGCCGGAAGTCCTGTTTTTGTCACTTCCCCGGTCTTTAAATCTTTTCTTGTATCCTCTTTGTAATCGCGGACTGCAAGCACTTCAAATCCACCGAGTGTTTTCTTTGGATTGTTCCGCATATCACTCATCATCTGCTGGATCTGGGCGGCTCCGTCGATTCCTTTTAAGGTCATCGTGGAAAGTCCCTCTCTGTAGTAACCGTATTTCTCATACAGGTCGATCATGGCATCCCACAATGTTTTTCCATGTTTTTTGCACCAGGAAGCCACCTCGCACAACATCATGACTGCTACGCAGGCATCTTTATCTCTTGCATATGTTCCGGCTAAGCATCCATAACTCTCCTCCAGACCGAATACATAGTTGTGGGAGTGGTTCTGTTCAAACCATTTGATCTGCTCTCCGATATACTTAAATCCGGTCAGTACCTCGATCAGTGCCACGCCATAGGAAGCTGCCATCGCTTTTGCCATGTCCGTTGTAACGATAGTCTCTACAAGTGCAGGATTCTCCGGCATCGTTCCGGTTGCCGTTTTCTCTCTTAAAATATATTCTGCTATGAGCATTCCGGACATATTTCCGGTGAAAGTCACATACTCTCCGGTCTTTGTGCCTTTGCAGTATACGCCAAGACGGTCTGCGTCCGGATCTGTCGCAAGCACGATGTCTGCATCCACTTCTTTTGCAAGTTTTAAGGCAAGTTCAAATGCCTTTGGAGATTCCGGGTTTGGATATGCTACGGTCGGGAAATTTCCGTCCGGAAGTTCCTGCTCTTTTACAACATAGACATTTTCAAATCCAAGTTCTTTTAACACACGGCGCACCGGGAGATTTCCGGTTCCATGTAGCGGTGTGTATACAATCTTGATATCCTTTGCCATCTCTTTGATGATTTCCGGATGGATGGACTGTTTTTTCAGTTCTTCCATGTAACGGTCGTCGATTTCTTTTCCGATCGTCACAAAAAGTCCGGCTTTCACGGCATCCTCTTTTTCCATAGTCTTAACCTGTGTAAAAGAAGTTACTTTTGCAACTTCTGCAAGGATATTTTTATCATGAGGCGGTGTGATCTGCGCACCATCCTCCCAGTAAACTTTGTATCCATTGTATTCTCTTGGGTTATGGCTTGCTGTGATCACAATTCCTGAAACACAGCCAAGTTCACGGACTGCAAATGAAAGCTCCGGTGTCGGGCGAAGGCTGTCAAACACATAAGCCCTGATTCCGTTTGCATTCAGGCAGAGTGCTGCCTCCTCGGCAAATTCCGGTGACATGATTCTGGAATCGTGTGCGATGGCAACTCCTTTTTCCTGCCCGTTCTGGGAAATGATATAGTTTGCAAGTCCCTGTGTCGCCTGTCTTACGGTGTAGATGTTCATACGGTTTGTTCCTGCCCCGATCACTCCGCGGAGTCCCCCGGTTCCAAACTCAAGCTGACGGTAGAAACGGTCCTCGATCTCTGCCTCATTGTCCCTGATTGCTTCTAATTCTGCTCTTGTTTCTTTTGAAAAATATGGGTTTGAACACCATTCTCTGTAGGTTTCCATGTAACTCATCGCAATTCTCCTATCTTCTTCCTGCTATTTTTGAAAGATTTTACCGCTCTCTCAAAAGGTTATTGAAATAATAACCTTATTTTTAGTAAATGTAAACTTGTTTTAGCTTATTTGTCTTAAAATCACTTCACACCATTCATCATCATAACGGCAGAGAGACCATTCAGATTTGAATAGACAAAACACAGCACGATCATTCCAATGATCGATACCGCCATACCGATTCCGGATAAAATCATACCCGCCAGTGCCATTCCGTTTTTCTCCGGCTGCACCTTTCTTGAAAGTCTGCCACCGATCAGCCCAGCGATCCCAATACCAAGACCATATCCCATAAAGCCTGTCAGAATGGATATCATTCCAAGTGCGAGCGACAGAGCAGCATTCCGATCTGCCTCCTCGAATGTTTCAAACACCACGATATGATTTGCCTCCTGCTCCATCTCCAGAAGTTTTTTCGGGCGAAGCAGCACAATACACGGAATCAGCAAAACAGGAACGGCAATCAAATTAGCGGCAGACATCTGGTTGATCTGTTCCACAGTTGTTCCAGTTCCAAAAATTCCGCTGCCCATCAGACTTGCGAAATCGACCAGTGCATGAAAAGTCATTACAAGCCAGATATTTCCTGACCGGGCATAAACAGCGCCAAAGATCACACCCAGAAAGGCAGCGTTGATTGCCTGGATCATCGCACTTGTCACCGTCACTCCCTGTGAAATATTTGTCAAATGTACCGCCCCGAACAATACACCACTGAGAATGACCGCCCAGAGAATCCCTCTTTTCGTTTTGGAAAAACGTTCCAGAAACAGATTCAGGATCACACCGCGGAAAATAAGTTCCTCCGTCCATCCGATCAGAAACATGGTTGCAGCAAAAAACAGGATTTCCAATGCAGATACGACTTTTGCATCCGGTGTCATCATCTGTACATAAAGCTGTGCCGCCAGTTCCAGACAACAGTATCCTGCCAGGAATCCGCCAATATAAAGGCCATGGATAAATCCCTTTCCTTTTTCTCCCAGCACTCCAAAATAGCCAAACAGGCATAAAAGCAGAAATGCAACCACTCCTGCCATAAACTCTGCGATCATACTGCTTCCATAACCCGGAAGCGAAACTGTATCGGCAAGAAAAAACGCTGCCACATCCATACTTCCCAGAAAAATAGCTACGATCAGTACCGCAACGAGTATCGTAACCACCTTCGGCATTCTCATAAGTTTCTTTTTCATGTTCTTCTCCCCTTTAATTGATTTTTCCATCCGCACCGATCGTAACGCCATCTGAAATCTGTGTCATATACTGATACAGCGCAGATGCACTGTTTGTATCCATCAGTTTTGTTGTGCCCCCCGCCGCATAAACCGGAAGTAATCCATAAGATACGGTTCCATCGGACGAAACCTGTACTTTCACTGCAGCCGTCTTATCAATGTTCTGTCCAAACACAAAGTTTCCAAGGCTGTAAAAGACCGGTTTCCCACTGATATAGGAAATTCCCTGTAAACAGTGTGTATGTGCTCCAAGGATCAGATCTGCCCCTGCATTAAAACAATCTGTGGCAATCTTTGTCTGATAGTCCTGCGGATACGCATCGTATTCCACGCCCCAGTGGATATAGACCGACAGAAAATCACATCCGCTCCGGGCTTCTTTGATCAACTGTACCAATTTTGTATCATCATAAGCGGTCAGCATTCCCGGTGTCCGTTCTTCCACTTTCCAGTTTGATTCCGGCACCACGCGGGATGCCGCAAGAAATCCGAATTTTTTTCCATTTTTCTCGATAATCTGCAATTCATATGCGCGTTCTTTAGTCTCTCCGGCTCCTGCATACAAAATACCGGCTCCGTCCAGTGTCGTAAACGTATCAGACAACGCATCTCTTCCATAATCTAAGGTGTGATTGTTGGCGAGTGATACAATATCCACGCCCATCTCATTTAAAGCTTTCACATATTTCGGATCACAGCAAAACGTAAACTGTTTGTCCTCCATCGGCTCTCCACGGTTACTGAATGGGAACTCATTATTCACCATGAAAATATCTGCATCCTGCAGCTCCTGCAGCAGCTGCGGCTCGATCACTTTTTCAATTCCGCCCGCATCATAGTTGCTTTTAAAGGCGTTTGCAAACAGTACATCCCCTGCAAAAATCAGTGTCGTGCTGCCGTCTCCTTCGGTATTCCCTGCTTCTGCCTGCTTGTCCGTTTCTCCACCTGCTATGTCCGCTTCTTCCTGTTCTGTGTCGTTTTGGATCCTGTTCTGCCCGTCTGCTGCTTCCGTCTCTTCTGATTCTTCCGCTTCCGGTATCTGAACCGGTTCCTCCGTGCTGCTGATATCCGTCTCGGACAGCGCATCTTTCGCCGGCTCACCGCTCTGTCTTCCATGTGAAAAAATAATCAGTGTCACCATTGCAAGCATTGTCACAAGTGACAGTGCATATAAAACAATCCGTGTTCTTTTTCCCATTCCCCTGCTCCTGTTCTTCTTATTAAAATATACGAATTCTTGTATGTTTTTTCTTTCGTGTTCATCATATCATATTGTGATTAAAAAGACAAAGATTAGGAATTTTTTACCTGAAATGGAGGGGATACTAATGATAACAACAAGTGAACTTTTACAGTTAATGAGTTTGTTAATTAGTGTTGCCGGATTATTTCACCTCATCGGGAAAGATAATCACGGCAGAAAAAAATAACCGCCCCGGCCAAGGTTGCGGTTATTTTTACATAACACATATAATCTAGGCTAACCGTCTATCGGCAGCACCTTTTTATGTTTATATTATATCATAAAGACAAAAAATGTAAACCATCTATTTTTTATCTCTTTTACTGCTGTGTCAAAACAGAAATATCTCCCACTCCTGCAGTCAGTTCCACTTCTGCTCCGCCGTTGCTGCCAGTCTCATACTCCGCATCAAAAGCCCCTTTCGATTGCCCGTTCAACCTGATTTCTCCAAGTCCGGCAGACAGATCAAATGCATAGCTTTTCTCTGTTCCGGTAAGAGAGACATTGACATCGCCGGTTCCTGCCTCCACTTCCAGTTTGTTTGAAACGCTTCCGCTGAACACGGCATCTCCAACTCCTGCTTCGATAGACACTTTCGGGAACTGTCCATTCAGAATCGACACATCTCCTGTTCCAACTTCAAACACAGCCTTCTCACTGGCTGAGATCTGATTCACAGAGAGTTCTCCCACTCCTACAGACACATTTACTTTTCTTGCCGTAAACGCTTCGCTTTCCATGGAAATATCCCCGGCTCCCACTACAATGTCCAGTGTCAGATTTTCGCACTGCCTTGGCAGAACTACCGTAAAGGTCGGTCCTTTCTCAAAATGGTGGTGTCCGCTGTGATAGGATACCTTCAGAGCGGAATCCTTCTGTTTTGTAGAAAGATAATCCTGATACCCATTTTCCATTTTAATACTGATCTCATCCGCAGAATCCGACACTTCAAAAATAAGTTCATTTACCACATCCAGTTCCAGTTTCAGGGAAGCATCTTCTGATGCCGGATAAGGTATAATGCAGCTTTCCGTTCCTGCCGGTTCACTCTTCAAATCCGTAAGATTCAGGATCCAGGAACCAAAACTCTCCACCGCCCTATTATCATCCATGAGCTCGTCATCCTCATCATCCCAGTCGTCATTATCCCAGTCGTCGTCGTCCCAATCATCATCGTCATCATAATCCTCATCCCAATCATCATAATCATCATCCCAAAAATGATCCAAGATGCCATGTCCCTGATCATAAGCATAATAAACTCCATTGCCAATACGCCAGTTGCCAAAATCAAGTTCACCGGCAAGTGCTTTCCGGTGGATGGTTGACCATCCGGCTCCCATCACTGCGGCAATACCGCTGAAAACAATTCCGAGTGCGGCTAAGCTTCCTGCAATGATCAATATAATCTTTGTAAATTTTTTCATTTCATCTCACACTCCTCTCTTTGTCTTGCCAAATGCCTTTTTGCAAAGCCCTGCAATGCCTTTCACTGCCCATGGGACAAACCAGCCAAAGCACCATACCACAAGCCACACTGCAAGTACTCCAAGCGCAAGAACCAAAAGTCCACCGCCTAACAGTCCAAGACCTACTGCCACGCCTTTTGTGAAAAGATATCCGACACCAATGCCTGCCAATACAAATCCAGTGATCACTAACGCCGCCATCACTGCAACAATGCTGACTGCCACTGCAAACACACACGCTAAAACTGCTACAAGAATCGCCGCCAGAACCGCTGCAACCGTGATCCAGACCGGGCTTGTCAAAACTGCGAGAATCACCCATAAAACTGTTTTTTCTGTTTTATTCTTCTGATTTTCCTTTTTCAGATTCTCTATATCGATCTGGCCGTACGTATTCTGACTGCCATAAGTTCCGCCGGTATAAGCAGTATTCTTCTGCTCATAATCACCTGACCCGTAAGTACTGCTTCCATATAAACTGTTCATATATGGATCATCCATTCGTGTTTTGGCATTTTGACCATCCCCAGATGTTCCTTCTGTATGAGTCTCATTTTTTTCGCTGCGCACATCTTCCTCAGGTGTTTCCGCATCAGCCGTTTCACTCACCCCAAGATCTTTCTTGATCACTTCCGCCACCTTCTCCGGCGACTCCAGTTCCTCTAAGATCGATGCCTCATTTCCAATTCCGGCATCCTCAAAATAACTTCTGTAAAAGGCAAGTGCATCCGCTCTCTCTTCCTCTGAAATATCCGAAAGCAGCTGCTCCAGACGTTTTAAAAATTCTTCTTTATTCATTCTTCTGACTCCTCTCCTGAAAATAGTTCTGATATTTTCGAAGAATACGATTCCCACTCGCTGCGGTATTCTGCCAGCTTTTCTTCGCCGGTCTCCGTAATCTGGTAATATCTCCGGTTTCTTCCTCCGCACTCCCTGTCATACACGATCAGGTATCCATCCTTTTGCAGTCTTCGCAAAACCGGATACAGTGTGGATTCTGAAACCTCAATCGCTTTCCGCACATCCTGCGTGATCTTATATCCGTAGGTTCCTTCTTCCTCCTTTGACACGACAGCAAGAACAATCGCATCCAAAAGGGCTGCGCCTGTATTAAATACCATGTACTCACTCCTTGTTATTTTATTTGTAATATTATTTCTTTTTTAATACTATACATCATATAGTATTGTTTTGTCAATATTATTATATATTTAAAACTGGCATGGTCAATTTGTTTTAAACTGGATTTTTAATTCATGACAGTTTTTGTATATAGTAATCCCAACAACAATCCTGGGAATTGAGACAAATACAAACCATAAAAAGGAGAATTTTATTTATGAAAACATCAACTACCTCTACAGCACAGACTGCTGATTCAAAATCTTTATCAAATATCCGTTTTATCACGATCACGGCTCTTTTTATTGCCCTGACCTACGTATTCACTGCATTTATTAATATAAGACTTCCAATCACTGCAAACGGCGGATTGATCCATCTCGGAAACGTACCTCTTTTTATCTGCGCTATTATTTTTGGTAAGAAAAGTGGTGCGATCGCCGGCGGAGTCGGCATGGGACTCTTCGATCTGCTCTCCGGCTGGACTGCATGGGCTCCATTCACACTGATCATTGTCGGTCTGATGGGATATGCCGTAGGTGCCATCACAGAAAAACATCACGGTTTTGGCTGGAACACACTTGCGATCGCAGTTGCATGCGTGATCAAAGTCGCTGGTTACTACATTGCAGAGGGTATCATTTACGGAAACTGGATCGCACCGGTTACTTCCATTCCTGGAAACCTTGTCCAGATCGGTGTTGCTGCTGTCATCGTTCTTTTGATCGTCGGACAGCTTCAGAAAATCGTAAATAAAATGTTATAAGCTGTGTAACATCAATCTCATTTACAAAACAATCTATGATAAAGAAGGAAGTAATTATGTATAAAGTCATGACTCCTGGGCCAACCCAGGTAAAAGAAAATGTGCGTATGGCAAGAAGCCTCGTATGTACCAATCCTGATCTGGATGAAGATTTCGTAGAATTTTATAAAGATACCTGCGAACTGATCAGCTCCCTGCTCGGCACGAAAAACGAAACTCTCATTTTGGATGGAGAGGGAATTTTAGGTCTGGAAGCTGCCTGCGCCTCCCTCACTGAGCCGGGAGATAAGGTGCTCATCATTGAGAACGGCGTGTACGGCGAAGGCTTTGCGGACTTTGTATCCATGTACGGTGGTGTGCCGGAATTTTATCATGCCGACCGCCTGAATGCCATCGACCCGGATGCTCTTTCTTCTTATTTAAAGAAGCATCATGATTATAAATATGCGACCGTTGTTCACTGTGACACCCCAAGCGGCATGCTCAATCCGGTAGAGAAAATCTGTCCGCTTTTAAAAGAATACGGCATTCTGACCGTTGTAGATTCCGTTTCCGGAATGTTTGGAAATCACATGGATGTCGACAAGTTCCAGATCGATCTTCTATGCGGCGGTTCCCAGAAAGCTGTTTCCGCACCTCCGGGACTTACTTTTGTCACAATAAGCGATGCTGTAAAAAATGCCATGCACGTACGCAAGACGCCGATCCGTTCCTTCTATGCAAGCCTTCTGGCTTTTGAGGGATATTATGAGAAAAAATGGTTTCCTTATACCATGCCGATCAGCGATATTTACGGCTTACGCGCTGCTTTTGACAATATCGCTTCCGATCCAGAGTTAGAAGAACGCACACACCGTATCGCCGAAGCAGCCAGACGCGCTTTGACAGAAGCCGGTTTAAAGCTTCACTTGGAAAGCGGTTTCTCCGATACCGTCACTGTGTTTGACATTCCGGCAGAGACCACCTGCGATGCAATTCTTTCCCGCATGAAAAAAGAGCACAATATCATGCTTGCCGGATCTTTTGATGATCTTTCCGGCAAAGTGATCCGCATTGGACACATGGGAAATAACGCAAACTTTGAAGATATGGCCGCAACCATGTACGCTCTTTCCGAAACGCTTACTTTCCTCGGTGTGAACTTAAAAGGAGATCTTACGGGATTATTCTTAAAATATTATCATTAGTTCCGAAAACAGGAACTAAAAATCGCCCTGATATGATATGTACCCCTTTCACTGGATGTCCAGTAAAAGGGGTACATATCATATCAGGGCGATTTATTGTCATTCTTTTATTTTCATATCCTACATCGTTACTCTGTCAATGCATGCTTTATAATTCCGATCCCGATCGGATATGGTCCTGTGTGCACTCCAATGGTTGCACCGATCTGGTAAATACCAATCTCATCAATTCCAAGACGTTCTTTGACCAGATCCTTTAACATCTCTCGAAACTCCAGTGCTTCGTTATAATCATATCCATAACCGATGCAGAAACTGTACTCTCCCGGTTTTGCATTGACTTCATCTAAATATTCCCTTGTCATATCCACAACTTTTTTCATGGATTTAAGACGATTTCTTGTAATGCCGGAATTAAAGATTTCACCTTCTTTTAACGTGATCAGAGGTTTGATTTTTAATGCACTGGCTGCAATCCCGGCTAATTTTCCAATCCTTCCGCCATGTTTTAAATAGTCAATACTTCCGATTGTGAAAAAAATTCTTCCTGTCTCACGGATCGGCAGTAACGCATCTACAATCTGCTGATACTCTAAGCCCATATCGCGCAGTCTGCATGCCTCTAATACATATAATCCCTGCAGCACAGTATTGACTGTAGAATCAATGACCGTGATCTGTGCATCCGGGTATTCCTCTAATATCATATCTTTTGCCGTTGTCGCAGACTGCAGGGAGCCACTGAATTTTCTGGTGATACAGATACAGATGACCGGCATCTTCTCCTTCGCATGTTTTTCAAACACCTCATAATAATCATGCACGGATGGCATGGATGTCTTTGGGAAAACGGTCGGGTGATCCACCATTTCCTGATAGAATTCCCTGACACCGACTTCTACCATTTCCTTCTGATACGTTTCACTGTCAAAAGACACGTAAAATGGAACAACCTCAATATCTTTTTCCTTTGTGAGTTCCTGTGAGAGATCCAGGGAACCATCACTGATGATCTGTACTTTTTTCTGCATCATAAATACCTCGTTTATTTACTACTGTCATCTGCAAAATAGCTTTATGACTTCTTATTCTTAAATATACGTTTTCCAACGTAGTTTTTAATACTACATTTCAAAACATTTTTATTATATCACAGGGTATTTAAGTTGTACATTACTTTTGCTATAATTTTCGAAAAATTTTATTATCTACAGCTTGTACTGATGGATTCAATTGCTACTGCTCCGCCGCGCACTACCTCAATCATCTTAAATTTCGATTTTAACAGTGCGATCAGCTCGTTATTTCTATGGGCAGTCAGTTTGCATTCCAGCAGGACACTGTCATTTCCGATATCTGCCACCTGCACATTAAACACCTGTGCGATCTGGAATACTTCTTCTTTTTCCGCAGCATTCACACGGAGAACCTTTGCGAACAGAATCTCTTTCATATGAATCGGTACATCTGTCAGATCAATGACTTTGATCACTTCGACCATGCGGTTCAGCTGCTTTTTGATCTGTTCAAATGTTATGTCATCACTGGTAACGCAGATGGTCATACGGGAAACCGTCTCGTCCTCTGTCGTGCCAACGGTCAGACTCTGCAAATTGTATGATTTCCCGGAAAAAAGACCGGAAACCTTTGCCAGAACACCAACCTGATTTTCTACATATAGTGCAATCCATCTGTCTTTCATGATATTTTCCTCTCTCACCATATCTGTATCCGCCTATTTCAAAATCATCTCGCTCATCGGATTTCCACCCTTTACCATCGGAAGCACGATCTCATCCGAAGAGATCAGAAATTCAATGACTGTCGGTGCATCTTTGTAAGTTCTCGCTTTATCCAAAGCTGCCTGAATGTCTTCTTCCCGCTCTACACGGATGCCATGCGCACCATAGCTTTCTGCAAGTGCAACAAAATCCGGTGTATATGGAGGGCATGCTTCATTTGGTCCCTTGCAGTTTGCCGGACAGCTTCTTCTCTTTCTTAAGCATACTGCGGAATAGCGTTTGCCATAAAAAAGCTGCTGCATCTGGCGGACCATGCCAAGATACTGGTTATTGAGCAGGCAGATGATAACCGGTGTCCCCTGCACGATTGCTGTTGCCATCTCCTGAATGTTCATTTGAAAACCGCCATCACCGGTGACACAGACTACCTCCGTATCCCTGTTTCCAATCTTTGCACCGATCGCCGCAGGAAAACCGAATCCCATTGTTCCAAGACCGCCGGAAGTGATCATCTGGCGTTTTTCGTCAATATCCAGATACTGCGTTGCCCACATCTGGTTCTGTCCTACATCCGTGACAAAAACCGCCTCGTCAAACGTATGGTTGATGTGTTCCATGATCATCTGTGGTGTCATGCCGCGGTCTCTGCGCATCTCAAGTGGATTCTTTTCATCCCATGCCTTAATTCTCTCCTGCCATGCAGCCGTATCCTTTGGTTCTGCCCATTCCAGCAATTTTTCCAGGGCAAGTTTTGCATCCGATACGATTGGAACGTCTACCACAACATTTCTGGAAATGGAAGCAGTGTCCACGTCAATATGTACAATTTTTGCTTTTGGTGCAAATTCATTCAGATCTCCGGTAATACGGTCGTTAAATCTTGTTCCGATGGAAAATAAAACATCACACTCGCTGACTGCTTTATTGCTTGCATATTTTCCATGCATCCCCGTATTTCCGATATAAAGCGGATGTGTTGTGGCAATCGCACCCTTTCCCATAATGGTCGTCACAACCGGAACGTTCATTTTCTCTGCAAATTCTTTCAACAACTCATTTGCTTTTGCAATATTGACACCGCCACCAGCCAGGATCAATGGTTTTTTTGCTGACTTTAACAGTTTGTATGCTTTTTTCAACTGCCCGATATGCACGCTCTCATTCGGTTTGTATCCACGGATCTGCACGCTGTCCGGATATTCCGCCGGTCCGCTCGCCGTCTGGATATCCTTTGGAAGATCAATTAAGACCGGTCCAGGTTTTCCTGTGCTTGCAATGTGAAAGGCCATCTTAATGATCTTTCCTAAATCCTTGCGGTCTCTGACCGTCACACCATACTTTGTGATACTTCTTGTCATTCCGACAATGTCAACTTCCTGAAAAGCATCGTTTCCGATCAGGCTTAACGGCACCTGTCCGGTAAAACAGACAAGCGGAATATTGTCATAATGTGCATCTGCAAGTCCTGTCATGATGTTCGTTGCACCGGGACCGCTGGTCACCAGGCAGACACCCACTTTTCCTGTCGATTTTGCATATCCCTCTGCCTCATGTAAAAGTCCCTGCTCATGTCTTGGTAAGACAATTTCAATCTCATCCTGTTTATATAATTCATCAAAAAGATCCGTCACCGTTCCACCCGGATAACCGAAAATCGTATCGACACCCTCTTCCTGTAATGCCTTGACAAATAATTTTCTACCTGTAATATCCATCTTTCTGTCTTACCCTTTCCATTTATACTTCAAAATAATCTGTGATTTCATAAAATGATACTTTCTGCTGAATATGTATCTTTTTACCTCTGACTAACCGATATAACCTAATGTTTTGAGCAAAAAAATCCATCCGGTCAACGTAAACGCCGCCATCAATGTCGTTGTTACAATAACGCTCGCCGTCAGCACTTCATCATTGTTCATGCTCTTTGCCATAATATAACAGCTCGGCGTGGTCGGGGATGCCAGCATGATCAGAATTGCGATCATCTTTTCCCCTGAAAATCCCATCCAGGCAGCAACCGGCAGAAAAACAAGTGGCTGAAGCACCAGTTTGATCATGGACGCCGCCATGGTCGGTGCGATCTTCGCCAGCGCTTTTCTTCCCTCAAATCCTGCTCCGATGGTGATCAGTGCCAAAGGGGTTGCCATCTGCGCCACGTTGCTGACCGTCTTATTTACCAGCGTTGGGAACTGAATCCCAAGCAGTCCCACGATCAGTCCTGCCAGGATACTTAAAATGATCGGATTCTTACATATATTAATTCCCGCCTGTCTGATCTTTGCCTTCTTGTCGATTCCTGTGCTGTCATTTGCCTCAAATGTCAGCACGATCACAGAAAAAATATTATAGAGTGGCACTGCACTGACGATCATCAGCGGTCCCATTGCAGAGGAACCGTAGATATTTTGGATAAAAGCCAGCCCCATAACCGCCGCACTTCCACGGAAAGACGACTGTACAAATGCCCCGCGGATCGTTTTGTCCCGCACCAGAAGCTTTGCTGTACCCCATACCACCCAGAAACAGATGGTACTCACGATTGCACAGAAAAGTACATATTTAATATCAAATACTGCTTTAATATCAACGCCCGCAATGTCCTTAAACAGCATAAACGGAAGTGTGACCTTGAAATTGAACTTATTTGCCACTGTGACAAAGTTATCATTCAGCATTCCGATCTGCTTTAAAATGTATCCGATCACCATGACCAGAAAAATCGGCATTGTCACGTTGATACTGTATATAAAATTTTCCATTTTTTCTTTTTCCTATCCGGAAACTCCTCGTTCAAGTAAAGGTAAAACCCAGCAGTCTCTCTGTCTGGGTTTTAGCAATTATAAATCAATTTTCATCTTTTTGGTATGATATATTTTAACAACTTTATTGATATTATTTATTCTTCTCGTATTTATAAAAATAATATTCCAAATCAAAATAAGTCTGTTCCTCACTGTCCTGCGTGATTTTCCACTCCGGCATCTCATCGAGATTCGGGAAATAGGCATCTGCCTCAAACGCATAGTCAATCTTTGTGATATGCGCCACATCACAGTCATCGAGAAGCTGTTTATAAATGGTCTCTCCACCGATCACATAAATATCCTCACTTGGATATTTCTTTAACTCTTCCCGCAATTCTTCCATCGAATGAACGATAATGGCATCTCCCGCCTTAAAATTTTTATCATGCGTCAGCACGATGTTCACTCTTTTTTTGAGAGGCTGTCCGTTTGGAAAACTCTCCAACGTTTTTCTTCCCATGACGACCACTTTCCCGGTTGTCGTCTCACGGAAAAACTTCATGTCTGCCGGAATACTCACCAGCAGTTTATTCTTACATCCGATTGCCCAGTTTTTATCTACAGCTGCGATTAAATTCATATTTCCTCCAACTTTTCACTCTGCATCACTTGTCAGTGCCATGTTATTCTATCCTGTCTTTTATCCTCTCATAAAATATTCCAGTCAGGCTTATACTGCGATCGGAATATTTTTGATCTGCGGCCCTGTCACATAATCCTCAATGGTAATATCTTTTGTCGTAAACTGATAAAAATCTTTGATTTCCGGGTTTAATGTGAATTTTGGCGCCGGATGCTGCTCTCTCCCGATCAGTTCCTTAATGATCGGGATATGACGGTCATAAATGTGAGCATCCGCAATCACATGTACCAGCTCGCCGACCTGCATATCACACACCTGCGCAAGCATATGCATTAATACCGCATACTGACACACATTCCAGTTATTTGCCGCTAACACATCCTGGGAACGCTGATTCAGGATAGCATTCAAAGTCAGCTTTTCATCTCCCTCTTTGTGTGTCACGTTAAATGTCATACTGTAGGCACACGGATATAAATTCATTTCATGAAGATCCTGGTGCACGTAAATATTTGTCATAATGCGGCGGCTGAACGGATTATGTTTCAGATCATAAATCACGCGGTCAACCTGATCCATCATGCCTTCTTTATACTGATGTTTTACCCCTAACTGGTATCCGTATGCTTTTCCGATGGAACCATCTTCGTCTGCCCATTCATCCCATACGGTACTGTTTAAATCATGGATGTTATTTGATTTTCTCTGCCAGATCCAGAGCATCTCTTCCGTACATGTTTTGATGGCAGTTTTTCTTAATGTAATTGCCGGAAACTCTTTTGAGAGATCGTAACGGTTGACCACACCGAATTTTTTGATCGTGTAGGCACTCGTTCCATCTTCCCAGTGTGGGCGGACTTTCTCGCCCTCCGTGCTTGTCCCGTTCTCTAAAATATCTTTACACATATTTACAAAAATTTTGTCTGCAAGACTCATCTTCTATCCCCATCTTTCTGTTGCATTTTCACTTAACTATTGTTGAATCATTTTCTAACAACTTGCAGTCACTCTCTGCATGAAGCCACACACGATTCAACATTTCTATTCTACCTAATTTTCCTATGAAGTGCAAGAAATAACATTCCGCCTGTATCTGTTTCCACCAATTTTCATTGATTTTTCCAGCAAAATGCAGTATAGTGAAGAAAGTTTAAGAAGTTAGGAGATTGATTATGAGTCAGGCAAAAGTAGACCGTTATAAAGAAGAAAAAAAGAATCGTAAAAAAATTATGGCAAAGGAAAAGAGAATGCGTATCGCTGGTTATGTCGCTGGCTGCCTTGTCGCTGTTGGTATCATCGGCTGGGCCGGTTACTCCGGATACAGTGCTTATGAGGCAAACAAGCCTATGGAAACCATTTATGCAAACCTTGATTCCGTTACAGACTATATGAGTTCTTTAAATGCGGAATAAAAGTTACTGGAACGAGGTACGAGTGAACAGTAACGGTTAAAATAAATCAATAAAACAGATTAAAAATCGACCATTGACTTTACCAGATCAAAGTGCTATTTTGTTATTCAAACAGAGAACAAAATGCAACGAACAGAACAAGGTTATCTGAGAAACCTGTATCACAGAGAGCTGCCGGCTGGTGTGAGGCAGTATACAGCTTCAGGAACTATCCTCTGCGAGCAGTGCACTGAATTTTCATAGTAAGTGTCACCGGTATTCTACCGTTATTTAGAAGCTTATTGTTGTAGGCATCTGCCCACAAAGATAAGACAGAGAGGTCGTATTTTACGGCAAACAAAGTGGTAACGCGGAAGCTTAAGCCTTCGTCTTTGAGATATGAATATATCCGGAGATGAAGGCTTTTTTTCATGCCAGCAGACTGTGCGCAGGATGTGAATCCCATTGTTTCCACTTTGCACAATGTATTTTGTTCCCAGAAAAAAATACATTTTCAGAAAGGAGCCGCCTTAAGGCGGAAAAAGTTATGAATGGTTTAGTTATTGTTTTGATTGGTATCGTTGCACTTGGCGCTGGCTACCTCTTCTACGGACGCTGGCTTGCAAAGAAATGGGGAATCGACCCAAATGCAAAAACCCCTGCTTACACACATGAGGATGGCGAAGATTATGTTCCCTCCTCCAAATTTACCGTATTCTCACATCAGTTTTCTTCCATCGCAGGTGCAGGTCCTGTCACAGGTCCGATCCTTGCATCTGTTTTTGGATGGGTTCCGGTATTGCTCTGGCTCATCATCGGCGGACTTTTCTTCGGTGCTGTACAGGACTTCGGTGCTTTATATGCATCCGTGAAAAATGAAGGTAAATCCATGGGTATGATCATTGAGAAGTACATCGGTAAAACAGGCCGGAAACTTTTCATGTTATTCTGCTGGCTTTTTACGTTATTAGTGATCGCAGCATTTACAGATATGGTTGCCGGAACATTTGTTGGAACCGGAGTTGAAGGTATGACAGATGCAACCTCTTACGCCAATTCTGCTGCCGCTTCGATTTCCATGTTATTTATCGTTGTCGCTGTTATCTTCGGTGTGATCCAGAAGCACCTTGGAAGCAGGATGAACGAAGTGATAAAAGCAATCGTTGCAATTGTACTTTTAGTCGTTATGTTCATCATCGGTATGAAATTCCCAATCTGCACGACCAAAACTGCATGGATCTACATCGTAATGGCTTACCTGTTCTTAGCATCTGTTATGCCAATGTGGCTTTTAATGCAGCCTAGAGATTACATGACAACCTTCATGTTACTCGGTATGATCATCGGTGCCGTTGTCGGTGTCATTGTTGCACATCCTTCCATGCAGTTAAATGCATTCAGCGGATTCAATGTAGGTGGAAGCAGTTTATTCCCTACTTTATTCGTAACGATCGCCTGCGGTGCTGTTTCCGGTTTCCACAGTCTGGTATCTTCCGGAACATCCTCTAAGACGATCAGCAGCGAAAAAGATATGCCTATGGTCGGTTATGGTGCCATGGTCGTAGAATCCTTACTCGGTATCGTCTCCTTAGTTGTTGTCGGCGCAGTCGCCGTAAACGGAACAAAGCCGGATGGAACTCCATTCTCCATCTTCTCCTCCGGTGTCGCAGGATTCCTTGAAAAACTTGGTGTCCCTGTTACCGTTGCAACTGTATTTATGACCATGTGTGTATCTGCACTTGCACTGACATCCCTTGACTCTGTTGCAAGGATCGGACGTATGTCTTTTCAGGAATTGTTCTACGGAGATTCCACCGATCCTGCTGATATGACACCGGTACAGCGTGTACTGACAAATAAATATTTTGCAACTGTGATCACACTGTTTTTCGGATATTTACTGACACTCGGCGGATACAGCAATGTATGGCCGCTGTTTGGCTCTGCAAACCAGCTGCTTGCAGCTCTTGTATTGATCGCCTTAGCTGTTTTCTTAAAAACAACCGGTCGTACCGGATGGACACTTTACATTCCAATGTTTGTTATGCTGGCAGTTACGTTCACTGCCCTGATTCAGAAAACAATTGCCCTTGTCAGCAACTTCATGAGCGGTAATGCAACACTTCTTGTAGACGGACTTCAGTTTGTCGTTGCCGTACTTCTTATGGTACTTGGTGTTATGGTTGCATTCAGTTGTCTGAAAAAACTCTTCGGCAGGAAAGCTGTGGCTTAACCGGAGTTTAACTTACCGTGGAGCAGCAGATTTTGTGGTGCTTTCTTAGGGTGTGAAGGGCAGATATAAGCGTCCTCTCACAAGTCGTGATTTTATAGGTTTATGAAAAGAAAAACGGTACAGACGAAATATGATGTTCCTGTTCGCCGGGCATTCCGCTGGGCTTCTGAGCAAAAATTTTGTGAAGCAGAGCTTCACGAAATTTTTAGAATCCCAGCTCCATGGCTCACGAAGGAAATCATATTTGTCTGCACCGTTTTTCTTTCATTTACGTTACGAATGACTTGTGAAAGGACGCTTATATCTGCCCAATTTACGCTGTGAATTGCACCACAGAATCTGCAATTTACGTTATGGAACTCTGGGTTTATAATGATTTTTTGCAGAACGTACATTCGATAATAGAGCGCATAGATTTAATTTCAGGTTTACTTTGTAAGAACCTTCTTGCAATATTTATGTGCACCACAATGCGGACATACTAATTTTCGCTTTGTAATTGTATGTGGTCCCATAATATATGACTTCATATCTGGAACAAATCTATTATGACATTCGGGACATTCAAAGGCTCCTGCTTCTCTGTCAAGGACACAGGCAATTGCAACCCCTCCAACTATCACAACAAGCCCTATTCCTATAAGAAGAACTCTAATCCAGTTCTCCATCTCCAGCATTCCAGACAATATAAATAATGGAACTGCCGCTATAATTGTAAGTCCTGCAATCATTGCTGACAGGACAATTTTCTTTTTACTTTCCTGAGTTTCTCTGACTAAATTCACCATATTTTCCTCCGCTTTCTTCAGATACTCTTCTTCAGATACTCTTTCACCAGATAGTAGTTCATTAACTGTTATCTCCAGTTCATTACATAATGGCAACAGCAATGATACTTCTGGAAAACCATTTCCTCTCTCCCATTTTGAAATTGTTTTATCACTGATTGCTAATTTTTCTGAAAGCTGTTTTTGCGTATATCCTTTTCGTTTTCTTTCATCAGCAATAAATTTACCAATCTTGATTTGATCCATCCGTTTTCCTCCTTTCTGGTCTGATTATCCTATGATTTGATCATCAATCACACCCACGCGGCGTAGAATATGGTGAATTTATGCGGTTTCTACGCTCCGTAGAGTGAAATTGGAAAATCAGGGCAAAAAAATCTGATAACACATTATAGCACAAAGTGAATTAGAATGAAGTGGAATTGCAGGTGTGGTTATGGTATTATTTTACTATTGACAAATTAATTTTTAGGGAGGTTTATTATGGACAGACCAATAACAACGTTATTTATGCTTATGTCTTTAGATGGAAAGATAAGTCCCGGTGCATCAGATGCTTTAGATGTAGATAAGGATTTTCCAAAGATAGACGGGTTAAAAGAGGGGCTGCCTCAATATTATGAAATCGAGCAGACAACCGACCTTTGGTCTTTTAATACAGGACGCGTGCAGGAAAAGATGGGCGTGAACCAAAAGCCCTATCCCGATAAGACTCCCGTCTCATTTGTCTTATTGGATAACAACCATTTGACCGAACATGGCGTAACATATTTCTGCAAGAAATCACAAGTGTTTGTGCTGATTACATCCAATAAAGATCATCCTGCTTATAACATTAAGGAAAATAATCTCCATATTATTTTTCAGGAAAAACTGTCGCTGAAAGATGCTCTTCGTGAATTAAAATCATCGTATGGATGCAACAAATTAACAATCCAAAGCGGTGGAACGGTGAACGGATTATTCCTTCGTGAGAAGTTGTTTGATTATATCGATGTTGTTGTGGCTCCAGTGCTGATCGGCGGTAAAGAAACCTCTTCCTTAATAGACGGCAGTTCCATTCTTTCAGAAAATGAATTATCTGAGCTGGGTGTCCTGAAACTCATTGATTGCACAGTTTTAAATGACTCATATATCAGAGTTCGATATCAAGTAATCAACTGATAATGCCAGTTTACCTGAACACCGGTTACTACGAGTTTCATAACGTAAATTACAGATGTGGTTATGGTAGAATTTTGGTATTAACGAATTTAGCAAAGCGGAGTTGAACAAAGGAGTTGAAATGACATGAAAAAGAAAATGATTATATTACTATCTGCAATGGTAATCTGTTTGATTGGCATTATTGTGTGGTATAATGTTTCTCTTAACTTGACGGATTTAGTTCCTGATGAAGTCATGGAAATTGTTGTTTTTAATGGCAATAGCGGAGAAACAACACATATTACTGATGAACAGCAGATTCAGCATATTATACAAAATTTGAATGATGTCACAGTGAAAAAGTGGAAACCGTCTGTTGGATATACGGGATATAGTTTCAAAATAACCATTTATTTATCTGACGGAAACGAGGCAGATGGATGGAATAATTTTATTATTAATTCAGAGGATACAATTAGAAAAGATCCGTTTTTTTATTCTGTTGTAACAGGAAAGATTGATTACAATTATATTAAAAGTATTGTAAAATAATCAACTTCCAGTTTAACTTATGAACTGCCGCTCGTAACAAGGATTGACGGATTACAAGGTATTAAGCACCTTGAATCGCAGATTTTGTGGTGCGATTCACAGCGCTGATTGGGCATGTATAAGAGTTCTTTTACAAGTCATTCACAGCGTAAATGAAAAGAAAAATTGTACAGACAAATATTATTTTCTTTGTGAGCTATGGAGATGGGATTCTAACAATCATGGAAGCTTTTGCTGAACATGATTGTTGCTTAGAACTCCATCGGAATGTCTAGCGAACAGAAACATAATATTTCGTCTGTACGATTTTTCTTTTTAATCAACATATAAGAATGACTTATAAGAGGACGCTTATATCTGCCCTTCACAACCTAAGAAAGCACCACAAAATCTGCGACACTACGCCACCTAAATCTGTTTTACTCTTCCACCGTCCCATCAATTTCTGCTTTTTCAAGCGCATTCTCCACCGCATTTAAAAGCATAACCGTTGTGTATTGATTGTCTGCCTGATAGGATATATTTTCCACCGACTGTGTTTTGATGATCTGGTCTGACACTTCTTCTAACGCAGGCTCCACCAACGGATACATTGTCGTCACTGTCTCATTCAGATTCACAAGAGAGATCGAATTGATCCGATTCTCATCCACAATGACCTGCACATCCAAAGTGCTGTCATGAAAGAGTATGGAAGATGTGTAGACTCCTGCCACATATTTCATTGTCTCCACAGATTTATCTTTTTCTTTTTTTGGTAAAAACATAAAAAGCAGCAACACGACCAGCAGAATTCCTAATCCCACAAAAATTGCTGTATAAATGAGTTCTTTCATATGAAGGACTACGATTTTTGTCTTTGCACTCATTGATGTATCTCCTGCCACTGATTATTACATTGTATGCCGCATTTCAAATATCATGCAATTTTCCTGATAAAATTTCATATAAAAGTTATGCAAAAGTTTTTTCTGTTTTTTGTAAAAAAGTTGTTGACAAAGTTCTTATCTCATAGTATTATATCAAATGTGTCTGGCACACGGCAGAACACAAAACAATATGCGCGAGTGGCTCAGTTGGTGGAGCACGACCTTGCCAAGGTCGGGGCCGCGGGTTCGAGTCCCGTCTCGCGCTCTTATAAAACTTTATATTGCTGATGTGTTTCGAATCGGAAACACAAAAACATGCGCGAGTGGCTCAGTTGGTGGAGCACGACCTTGCCAAGGTCGGGGCCGCGGGTTCGAGTCCCGTCTCGCGCTCTTTTTATTTCCCCAGTAAATTTGCTATATGTTGAATTTACTGGGTTTTTTATTATCTTTTTTATACTTATCGATTGTAAATATCCTTACAAAGTAACTTTATTTAAATATAAAATTCCATTAAATTACATAGAAATAACCGACAGACAAATTCTGCCGGCTTCTCTTATACATTTTTAATGGAATTAATCACCATCTTCCGGTTTCCAAAAAATGTAATATATATTCTTTATTATTATCAACAGTATTATAACAATATGTGCAAAAATCCCTGCGTCTATCGCACACAATAATTTTAAAACACTACTGCTTAAACATGTTATAAAATACTTTTCCATTACCGCCATGATTAAAAAACATATTTCAACAATAACAGCATATGTGATACCCGTCATTATTATTTGAAATAATTTGTATGGTTTTCCATTTTCATCAATGAAATACTTTGAATCCCTTGCTTTCAACTCATTAACATTGTCACTCCCACTGGTCATTAATATAGATAAATATCCCATTGTAAAACTAACAAACAATGTCATAATTGTTATATAGTCTCCCAAAATGTCAGCAGTGAAATCATTTACACTCACCTTGAACTGTATAAATGGTATCATTCCAACAATCAAAGAAATACACACTACTGTAATCGGAATCACCCACATAAAATAAAATTCTTTTGAATTATTCATTCTATAAAATTTTTTTATAGGATCTACCAATTCTCGTAATTCAATTTTCTTACGATTCTTATTTGCTTTCATTTAATCTCCTAATAATTTCTAATCTTATCCAACATCTGAACTTTCAATTCATCTATTCTTGGTTCTTGTGTTAACGTATCGGTAACAACCACATACTCTTTCTCTTTCATTTTTTCTGTGTCAAAGGACAGTGGATTCCCATCTGCTTCATTTATATCAACTCGAATCTTTTTAATATTTGCTCCTTCTTTTTCATAGTCTTTAAAAAATTTTTTTACTGTATTTTTTCCAATTCCTCCTTTTGTTGAAGGTTTATACACAATATCAAATTCGTTTGAGATATCCTCATTTTCACAAGCATAATCTTTAAATTCTGAATCCCCCGTGGCATCAGAATCTATCACTAATTTTACTGCTCTTATCTTCTGAGCCTTTTCTAATGCTTTCAAAAAATCTCTGGATACAATATTGGTATGACTTACCTTATACTTTATATTATCATTATGCGCATTATGAATTGCTACAATCTCAATATTTATATATTCAAAAATTCTAGTCAACGATACTCCATTTGAATTTGCCTGAATAAGGCAAACAGCACTTTTTGATTTTGCATCCGCATCAAATTTTATAAGTATGCATGTTGTTTCTTCATCTCCATCCTTTTTTCCCTTCTTCTTTGTTTTTCTCTCTTCTAGTGTATCAGTATCTACAACTTTTCTGATTTTACCATACTCTGCTGATTTAAAAACCAGAAATAACATATGTTGATTTTGCATATACTCAAAATCATTAATATAAATTATCTTCTTTTTGTTCCCTAATTCATATTTTCTATCATTAGGTTTCCTAATCATCAATGCTTTTACACACTCTACAAAGTCTTTCTCAAAATATTCTACATCTTTTTTCCCTTTTTCCCTAATCCTTTTTTCAAATAAATTATATGCATACAGTGTCACATTCATTTTTTTCTCTCCTAACATTTTTCTTTAATTATATTACTACTATTAAGTCCTTCAATATAATTTGACGTAAAATGTCGGAATTTGTTAATCCTATCCTAATAATGATATATAGATTTTCCTTTTTCAAATATTACAAATCTACTTTGTATTTGTTTACATTATACAGAACATATGTTCTTTTGCAATATATAAAATAACCAAACTTTTTTTCTAATTTTCTTAATCATGTATTCTTTATACTAGAACAAAACCAGTAATATCAATCTACTGGCTTATTGTTATTTCTCACATATATTATATATCTTTCCATATACATTAAATAATTTTTCTCTCATAACTATCTCATTTTCACATAAAATGAAGTAATACCCTCTTTGGAGTTTTCGCCAATGAAACACCATTCCACCAATAAAAGTATTTTTATTATTTTTCTTCTGATTCCCCTCGCGGCAGGCGCTCTTTCTGCACTGTTTACTGGAAACATGTCCGGCTCCTACGCCTCATTTACAAAACCTTCTTTCGCACCTCCCGGTATTTTATTTCCGATTATATGGACGATTTTATATCTGTTTATGGGAGTTTCTTCCTATATTGTTGCGCAGTCTGACCATCCGGGTAAGCTTTTGGCACTCCGCACATATTTTATCCAGCTATTTTTTAACTTTATGTGGAGCATCCTTTTCTTTGGTTTGTCAAACTATCTGCTCGCATTTTTCTGGCTGTTGCTTCTGATCCTGCTAATTATCATTATGATTGTACGTTTTCACAAAATAAAGCCAATCGCTGCCTATCTGCAGATTCCTTATCTGTTCTGGTGTATTTTCGCAGCAATACTGAATTTTGCAGTCTACCTGCTAAATTAAGCATTTTTTCTGCTTTTCACAGTTAACGCACTTTAAAAAATATGTTATACTACTTGATGAAAAATGACAGGAAAGCGAGAATTACCATGAATAAAAAAGATATTCTAGAAATCAAGCGGCGTTTTAAAAAAGAAGCCTGTACCTTTACGAGAATGTGCGGCTGCTACGTGGACGCTGACCGTAATAAAATCACCAAAATCGGAGAAACTTTTCTGAATCTGGAGGACGAAGAATTTTACAAATATTTAGAGATTGCAAAAAAAGTATTGTCCGGCACGATCGGAAACAATCTTTTAGAGCTGGAATTTCCACTTGCAGAGGAAGCTGCCGGCGGCAGACAGCAGTTTCTGATGGGACTGCGCGAAAGCAAACTGAAAAATGATGATCTGATGGACACTTTTTACGATATGATCATTGACAGTTACGATTACGTTGGGAATTATCTGATCCTGATTTTCCACGATGCCTACGATGTCATGACCAAAACTTCAGACAATGACAAATTAGACGAGTCAGAAGAAGTTTACGAATACCTGCTGTGCGCGATCTGCCCGGTCAACCTGACCAAACCGGGACTTGGCTACCGCGAGGACGAAAACCGCATCGGACCTCGTATCCGTGACTGGGTTGTCGGCGCACCGGACACCGGTTTTGTATTCCCTGCATTTACTGACCGAAGCACAGACATCCACTCTGTTATGTTTTATACAAGGGATACCAAGACACCACATGCGGAATTCATGGAATCCTGTCTTGGCTGCGGTGCCAAGTTTACCGCAACAGAAAAGAAACTCACCTTCCAGAACATCGTTAAAGATGTGATCGGGGAAGATGATGAGGAAAGCGACGCTATGTTTCTTGACATTCAGGGAAATCTCAGTGGCTTAATTGAAGTTCCTGCCGAGGATGAGGAAGAAAAAGAGCAGGCACCGCTCACCCTGACCGATATCGCTTCTGTCCTCTCCGACAGCGGACTTTCCGAGGAACAGACCGCCGTAATTGAGAAAACTTACGAGGACACTTTCGGTGAAGATTTACCATCCGCCGAACATTTAGTTGATCCAAAGTTAGTCGAGGCAAATGCGAAACGCAAAGAAAAACTAGAACTGGTAGAACAGGTGGAAAGTCTGAAACATCAGCTGGAAGAAACCCGTTCCATCCCGGTCGATGATTCGGATGATGATGTCCCGGCAGTCAAAACTTATGATGTCATTCTCCGTGTAAAACCGGAAAAAGTCGGACAGATCCATTCTGATACCATCAACGGTCAGAAATGCCTCATCATTCCAATGGATGAAAATGAGCATGCTGCTGTAAACGGAGTGAATACTACTATATAGCCGACAATACGATGTTCCTGCGGGAAAATATCTGCTGTCCATCAAGGGCTATGTCCGAAAGGCAAGAAGGTGGAACTGAAAAGAATTAAAACAATCGGGATTTAGAGGAGATGCATTTATGCCTAAAATAATTTGGTGCGGTAATAAATCTTGGGATACAGATTTCCCAGAAAACATGTTGCCAAACAATGCAAAACGAATAGAAAGACCGGATAATATTTTTAAAAGCAGTCTGTTATATGGTATTTTACCACTTATTTTTAGTTATGCGATAATATGCATTAAATGGTTTATGATTGGCGAAAAAGCAATGAATCCGATATATGTTCCATTCGGAATAATATTGGGGCTGCTATTGCTGCCTGTTCACGAAGTTTTACATGGAGTTTGTTATAAAAAAGGTCAAAAAGTTTACATAGGAATCTGTTTAAAAAAGTTTGCTGCTTTTGCAGTATGTCACGAACCAATCAGCAAACGTCGTTTTGTAATAATGAGTTTAATGCCTATGCTTTTAGGTATAATACCTTTGGCTATATTTCTTTTATCTCCACCCAATGCATTTCTTTCGGGAATATGTATTCCAATGGGGATTATTGGTATGCTTTCTCCAATGCCGGATTACATGGATGTCCACATTATTTGCAAACAAGTACCTAAAGGTGCTTTCGTTCATACTCAAAATGATGGGTTTTACTGGTACAAATAATTTTTTATAGAAAAGTAACTCTTATTTGATCATAAAGATTTACGTTCTGCTGCTCATGACCTGAACTGACGGATTTTAAGATTGAATTTTTACAAATGGTAAATTCAAAATATTGCAGTATCATAACTAAAATGCAATGAATGTAAAATGGGCGAATATTGTTTTCGTTACACAATATTCGTCCATTTCACATTCATGCCTTCATAAGCATGCCAGACTGCAATATTTTGTACATAACCTAAATTACTACGCCTCAAGCTTTCTGCAAATGAAATCTTCCATCTGACTCTTAGGAAGCCCCAATATCAGTGACAATTCGCCATAAAGCTCATTTTCTGCTGCCTTTAAATAACGTTCATCCAAAGATGTGATTTTTTTGCCCTGGGCGATCCGCTCTTTTTTTCGGAAATATAATGTCTTGATTATACTGATCCATGCCCTGAAATCACAGGTCTTTAATGCCTCTTTATATTGCAGTTCCCGCTGTTTTTCATTGGCTACCCACAATTCTTTGATCTGCGGCATCTCCTCGATCAGCTGCTCTGCCTCCTGTCTGGTAATGACTTTTCTCATTGCCACCTTGGCATTATCGGTCGGGGCATATATTTTTCCGTTTCTGTCCTCTAACGGTGCCAAAACATAATACAGCCTGTCCTTATTACTGCCAGGAATATCAATATGTGTGATCTCTTCTACCTGACATACACCTTTACATCCATAAACAATATATTCTCCTACTTCAAACATTTTTTTCTGATTCTCCTTTCTATTCGATTTTAACACGAAAAGTCTGCAACTGTCAGTATATTTCTTTTTCATTTTTATAATTTTGTGAAAACTGCAAGAAAGCTTTCCCGCATTTTTTTGTATATTTTGCATAAGAAATGCTTTCCAAAAATCGATCGTAAAACTCTGGATTTACGTTTTTTTCTGAATAGGAAAAAAGCCGCACATAAAAAATGATGTACGGCTTTTCCCGAACCGGCGGACTGGGTGATCCACCGATTCCATATATTAAATTAGGGAAAGGAATTATAAATGTTTCTCTGCCAGAAATCAGCAAAGAAATTTATAGCAAAATAAATTGATTATCTCTGAACACGTCCGGAAGCATCTCCGCCAGCTAATTTCTGAACTTCAGAAACGCTGACCTGGTTGAAGTCACCTTCGATAGAGTGTTTCAGACAGCTTGCAGCAACTGCAAACTCGATCGTATCCTGTGGAGCGTAATCATTTAAGCAAGCGTAAATTAATCCGCCGCCGAAGGAATCTCCACCACCTACACGGTCAACGATATGCATTAAATATTCTTTAGAGAAGTAGCTCTCTCCGTTTTCGTATAACATTGCAGCCCATTTATTATCGTTTGCAGAGATAGATGTTCTCAATGTGATAGCTACTTTCTTGAATCCGAAACGATCTGTTAATTTCTGGGCAACCTCTTTGTATCCGGCTTTGTTTAACTCACCTGCTGTTACTTCTGTACCTTCAGATTTGATTCCGAATACATCATTTGCATCTTCCTCGTTGGAAATGCAGACATCTACATATTTGCAAAGCTCGCCCATAACCTGTCCGGCTTTTTCTTTGGACCATAATTTATTACGGTAATTTAAGTCACAGCTTACTGTGATTCCTTTTGCTTTTGCTGCTTTACAAGCCTCTAAGCAGATCTCTGCCACATTGTCACCGAGCGCCGGTGTGATACCTGTGAAATGGAACCAGTCAGCTCCCTCAAAGATCTCATCCCAGTTGAAATCTGCTGTTGTTGCTGTTGCAATTGCAGATCCTGCACGGTCATAAATAACTTTGGATGGTCTCTGGCTTGCGCCCTTCTCTAAGAAGTAGATACCTACTCTGTCACCACCGCGGACGATCTTGGAAGTATCAACTCCGAACTGTCTTAAAGAGTTCACACCTGCCTGTCCGATCTCATGAGCCGGTAATTTTGTTACAAAGCTTGCATCCATACCATAGTTTGCTAAAGAGATAGCTACGTTAGCCTCTCCACCACCATAGGTAGCTCCATAGGATGCAGCCTGTACAAAACGATAATATCCTTCTGGTGCAAGACGAAGCATAATCTCACCAAATGTAACGACTTTCTTTGCCATTTTTAAATCCTCCATATTTTAAATCCGTATGTTCCATATAGTGAAACAGTGTTTCACAATTTGTAACATCATTATAACATCATTCTCACAAATGTCAAATATGTTTTTTCAATCTTTTCAAAAATATTTTTAAATAAGTACTTTTCATTTTCTGTCCCATGCGCTATAATTTATTCAAAAGTGGTTCATATTATAGAACTTAGTTTCGTAATATAAAACTTGCGATTTTACATCTACCATTAAAATTGTAATCAATCATTGCAGACTAACAGAACCGAACTACATATTTTTTCCAAAAACAGGAGGAAAACGACTATGGATCGTAAATATGATGTCATCACATTAGGGGAAATTTTATTAAGGCTTTCTACACCGATCAATGGACGCCTTGCACAGGGCGATACATTTATGAAACATCTCGGCGGTGCAGAGTTAAATATCGCATCTGAGATCGGGCAGCTTGGTTTAAACACTGCCATCATCTCAAAAATACCAACGAATCTGCTGGCAGCCTTTATCAAGAATCAGCTGAATGCCTCCAGAGTCAGTGAAAACTATCTGATTGAAGATCATTCTGACGACAGCCGCATCGGCATTTACTACTATGAATATGGTTCTTATCCAAGAAAACCCCGTGTTGTCTATGACAGAAAACACTCTTCCATTAATAATATAGAAATCTCAGATGTGCCACAGACACTTTTTTATAATACCCGTCTGTTCCACACAAGCGGCATTACGCTCGGGCTCGGCGGAAAGGCACAGGATTTTGCGATCCACTGTATCAAAGAATTTAAAAAGCAGGGAACCCTGATCTCCTTCGACGTGAACTATCGTTCAAACCTCTGGACTGGAGAGGAAGCAAGAAAATGCATTGAAACCATTCTTCCTTATGTAGACATTTTCTTCTGCTCCGAAGACACTGCCAGACTTACCTTTGGAAAAACAGGTACGATCAACGAGATCCAGAAATCTTTCTGTGAGGAATACCCGATTTCCGTTGTCGCTTCCACAGAGCGGACTGTCATCACTCCGAAGAAGCATAATTTTACTTCCATCATCTATTCTGCAAAAAATGATACTTATTACAGGGAAAATCCATACAATAATATTGACGTTGTGGACCGTATCGGAAGCGGCGATGCCTATGTATCCGGTGCACTGTATGGTTATTTAAAACATGGAGACTGCCAGAAAGCTTTGGAATACGGCAATGCCATGGCTGCCATCAAACACAGTGTCATCGGCGATATGGTCTTCACGGACTTAGAGGAGATCGACAGCATTATCAAGCAGCATAAGAATACTTCAGGCTATCAGTCTGAAATGAACCGTTAAAAAGAAGAGGCAGATCAGCACAGTAAATGTGTGGTCTGCCTCTTTTTTGCGTAAATTCAGACAAGTTCCATGCACTCTGCCTCGAAAAATTCTGCCTCTTTCTCATCATGCGTGACAAAAAGAACGGTTTTTCCGGCAGTCTGCGTTTTTATGACTGTGGCAACTTTCTCCTTCGTCTCTGCGTCAAGTCCCTGCAAAGGCTCATCCATGATCAAAATATCATACTCTGCCAGAAGTGCCCTTGCGATCGCCACACGGCGTTTCATACCGCCGCTGTACTCACTTACCGGCTTTCCGGCAATATCGTCAAGTTCCATCTTTTTTAAAAAGCCTGTGATTTCTTCTTTTGTTTTTCCGGTTGTGATATGGATGTTAGTCACCGCATCCAGATTTTCAAACAGGCGGTTTTCCTGAAATATAGCGCTGATCTTTTGATGCTCCATACCGGAAACAGTTCCTTCATCCGCCTTCTCCAGCCCCATCAGAATCGATAGCAGCGTGGATTTTCCGATGCCTGATTTTCCCATAATACATGTCATTTTTTTCTCCCTGAACGTACAGGAAAAATGATTTAATACCTGATTATGATCATATGTTTTACATAAATTTTTTACTATGATATCCATTTCTTTTCTCTTTTACCAATTCCATTTTTGTTTTCTACTGCCTTTTTTTTGCTTTGCTCACATGCGTAAACCGCAAATTATTTTACACTCAGCCGATGCGCCAGCAATGACAACAGCCACTGAAAAATTTTCTCAAAAAGCACACTCACTGCAATTATGACAAATGTCCAGGCGAACAGGTCAGGTGTCTCCAGATAAATCTTTGCATTGTAAAGTTTTTCTCCGATGGAACCCTTGGGAATGCCAATGATCTCTGCTGCGATCCCCGCCTTAAAGCACATGCCGATCGCAATTGCACAGGCAGAACGAAAATACGCAAAAAGTCCCCCAAAATAAAGGTAATACATTTTGTTCCAGAATGTCATCCGAAAGATTTTTGCCATCTCAAAAAGTTTCCGGTCCAGATGTTCAAATCCCTCCAGAAGATTTGTATAAATGATCGGAAATGCCATAATGAGAGAAATCAGTATTGACAGGTTCCCTGACGGCATCCAGATGAGCACCAGCACAATAAAAGATGCGACCGGAGTAGCCTTTAACACAGCCACCGGAAGCGCAAGGATATCGCGTATTAATTTCACATGATATGCCAGTGCAGAAAGCAAAACACCACCTGCCGCTGCGCAGAAGAAACCAAGTGCGATACGCTCCAGTGAAAACCAGATCGACTCCCAGAAGGAAAAGGTTCTCACCAACGAAAGCAGGCACCGCCCCACTGAAAGGGGCGATGCCAGTAATATCTGCTTGTCTAATGCCATGCTTGCAAACTGCCAGAGTAACAGCCAGAATGCAATGGTCCAGAGTTTTATTTTATTTTTCTTCCTAGTCTGCGTTGTAGTAGAAATCATCATTTGGTAATGCTCCACCGACTGCTGCCGGATTCTGTTCAAATAAAATTCCAAGATAGCTGCTTAATTTTGCTTTCATATCATTTCCGGCAATAAATGTAATGTTACATTCCGGAATTGCCTTCTCTGCTACCTGTGCTGCAACAATATCGTAGTTTCCGACAAGGACTGCCGCATCTGCCACATTGTCATTTACATAGTTTACAGAAGCCTCATACTGCTGCAAAAATGTCTCAACTGCGTCCGGATGCGCTTCAATAAAATCATTTCTTGCGATCACAACTCCGGTAATTAAGGCTGCCTTTGTATCTCCATCGCCGGAAGCCTTCTCCCACTCTTCGGTAAGGTCAAGTGCCACACGGATATTTTCATTCTGTGTCATTGCCACAGTCACAAATGGCTGTGGAAGCATTGCCACTGCATCCTCATTTGCTACGAGTGCTGCCACACATTCAGAATGCTCGGATTTGTATTCGATTGTGACATCTTTTTCCGGGTCAATGCCATTTGCAGTCAGCATATAGTTTAATGCGTATTCCGGTGTTGCACCCTTTCCGCTGGCATAGATGGTTTTTCCTTTTAAATCAGCAACACTCTGTACACTGTCGCCATTTTCCACAATATATAATACACCTAACGTATTGACTGCCAAAACGCTGACATCCACACCCTCTTTGTTGTACAAAACAGATGCAAGGTTTGCCGGAACTGCTGCAATGTCCACATTTCCCTGCACAATCTGCGGTGTGATCTCATCCGGTGATGCTGCAATGGTAAAATTGTAATGATTTGCTCCGGTATCTCCGTTGTCGGAATCATCCATCAGCTTCACCATTCCCATAGCTGTCGGTCCTTTTAAGGCGGCTACATTCACATCTGTCAATTCGCCTGCTGCTTCAGTTTCTGTACTTGCTGCTTCCTCTGTTGATTCTGTGACTGCTTCGCTGGTCTCGGTCTGCGGAGTGGCTGTATTCTCTTCCGCTTTGTTTCCGCCGCATGCTGCCAGCATCACACAGGACATCATAAGAGCCAGTGCTGATACAAGTTTTTTCTTCATAATATAAATTCTCCTTCTGGTCTTAAGAATATCTCAGGTCAGTTTCTTCTTCCCTGTCAGACCGAATTTAGTATAAACGAATTTATATAGAATCTCAAGTATGTTTTTTAGTACATGTTAATTATTTAACAACCTTTTTCATATAATGCTGGCACATTCTTATTCTTCCACGGATTCTGTGACTCCGAGAAAGATCGGCATCTGTGTTTCTGTATCAATGATGGCATAGACAAATGGGCGGTCCAGATGCACCGTTTTTATTTCAGGTTCATATAAGGACATCGTTTCCACCATTCCGACAACCGTTGAGGCACCCGCTTTTGTTCCCTGCTCATCAACTTCGATGTAGGTTTTGTGCAGTACCATGTTGATATAGATATTTCCATTATCACTGGTTCCAATTCCGCAAAAATCTGCCTGTTCCTCATCAAATGCATCTGTCATTCCCATGTTCTGTAAAGTATCTTTTAATTCTATTGAATATTCGGACTTGAATTTTGGGATTGCTGCATCCACATCATAATCCGTGCTGACATTTTCTACAAGACCGATTAGTTTTTCTGCTGACAAATGACTGATATAATCCTCTATGCTTATCCCTTCTTTTGGAAGCAATGCCATAAAACTGTATCCATCTTCATATGGTCTGATAAAACCGGTCGTACTGTCATCTTCCAGATAATATGCTTCTGTGGAATACATCATATCCACCGTCTGCTGTGTTCCATTTTCAGAAGTAAATGTGCCTGACTCTACATCCTCTTTTTCATATGGAGACTGCCACTTTGCATCAAAAGCAATGGCATTGATCAGATACATTACCGAATTGTCTTCGATTTTGTCTAATATCTGTGGGATCATTTTTTCTGTTTTTTGCGAAACCCATGTATTGATATCTTTTAATGTATGTTCATCAAAAGGTGCCTGATATATTTCCGCATCAAATAATTTACTGTTTTCTGACAGGAAATCATCCTCCACATGTAAGGTGTCTGCATCTTTCAGCCAGATTGAATTTGCAATGTTTAGATGCGTATTCTCTGTATCGGCCAGTTTTTTCATATACGAAGAAAGTTCTCTGCCCTGCTGCCCTACCGGTGTTCCATCCGACAGAACCTGTTCCATCTGTGACAGCGTATCACCTTTTGCACCATTTTCTGTCATGGTAAGCGCTGCTAATACTGACAATGGAGATATCATCTCATTTTTTCCATCCTCATATGTCTGCTGCAGCAGATTCAGGGCAAACTGACAGTATCGGTATCGGTAACCGAAGGATGTTTCTGTGCTGCCATCTTCCGCTTTCTTTTCTGTCGTATCAGCCTCTGCCTGCTGATCCTCATTTCCTGTATGATTGGCATTTTGTTCACTGTCCTCCGACTGTTGCGGCGTCAACCGCTTCGTCGTATCAGATAATCCACTGCCACACCCGAATAATCCTAACGTCATACATCCGATCAAAATTGTAACCAGTTTTCGTTTCATATGCTTTTTCCTCCTTTTTTCGATGGTTATGTAAATATGTTCTTCTACTGCTGTTATCTTTCTATAAGGAAAGACGCTGATTTTTACAGTTGGTTACAAAAAACTAAAAATATTTGTTACTTCTCACTCCCGAATCACTTTCTTCAGCAACAAAACAGCAACTGTTTTACTACTGGCTAAACAGTAACGATTACTCTCAAAATTTTCAAAACTCATTCATAAACTTCTTGCTTCTTATATACGCTCTATGTTACAATAATTCAAAGCATATTTTACAAAATCTTCATGACATTGTCATCTATATTCTAAGAACGACAGATTAGCCCCAAATAGTCTGCGTACTTCATTCGTATCTATGCTTTCGTTACCCATTAACCAACTAAAAAGCAGGAGACGAGATGAACTTAGAATCACAAATAGTTATATTCTCCTGCAATCAGAGAACAGTTAAAAAACTGTCCTGCCAATTTCAGGAGGAAAAAATTTATGGCAAAATGCAAAAGAAACCGTAACAGAGCAAAAAGAAACTTTACATTCAAAACACCAGCGGCAAATCGTAATTATAAAGACACCGTTTTTCGGATGTTGTTTTCTGACCGGAAAAATCTGCTCTCTCTTTACAATGCAGTCAATCAGAGTAATTATAAAAACCCGGAAGATTTGGAGATTGTGACACTCGAAAATGCTATTTATATGGGAATAAAAAACGATCTGGCATTTATCATGGATACGAATCTGTATCTGTATGAACATCAGTCGACCTACAACCCTAATATGCCACTTCGAGATTTATTTTATATTTGCAGTGAATACCAGAAACTCGTGGATAAAAAATCACTGTTTTCTTCCACCTTACAGAAAATTCCTGCCCCAAATTTTATCGAATTCTACAATGGTTCAACGGTAATTTCTGACTGTACAGAACTTCGGCTTTCCTCGGCATTTGAATGTCTGACAGGGGAACCAAAACTTGAGTTAATCGTTACGGTTTTAAATGTCAATGAAGGACACAATGCAGATTTAATGCAGCATTGCAGTATGTTAAAAGAATATGCACAGTATGTTGCCAGAGTGCGCCACTATGCATCAGACATGCCTTTGAACGAGGCCGTAAAACATGCAGTGGATGAATGCATCCGGGAAGGGATTCTGGCGGAATTTCTTACCCAGAACCGAAATGAGGTCATCAGTATGAGTATTTTTGAGTATGATAAAGAATTAGAAGAAAAAAAATTACGAAAAGCAGAGTTTGAGGCAGGACGCGAAGCCGGACATGAAGCCGGATTTGCAGAGGGTGAAAATCACGCTGCTCTTGAAATTGCCAGTCGAATGCTGCAATCTGACAAATTTTCCTTAGACGAAATCGCCAATTTCTCTGGTTTGTCTATCGCTGAAGTAAAGAAACTGTGCACCGATAAACAATAAATTTGAACGCTTTCCCTGCCCCAAAACCTTATTTAATCCAACGGCACTGCATACAGATAGGAAATCTCCTCTTCATCCCGCAGCTGCAATAATTTTTCCTTCTGGCAGACGATTGAAAATCCATAAATACGCAGTCCATCCTGCTTTACACTCTCGATCATCATATCGTAAGGAATTTCCTGATACTCATTTAAAATCTTCACAATCTCCGGATGATCGCGCAGATAGCTCAAAAGACTGATAAAATGCGTCTCCATTTTCTCTGTATCCTCTGATATATGCCAGCTGTCTGTATCCGCACGATTATCAAGCTGGCAGAGATATGGATAAGTCTCCCTGTCCCAGTCGATGCAGCTTCCACTTGGATTAATCAGCATCCCAACCGGTACAGAGTCACACATATAGCCATCTTCATCGGATGTATAGACTGCACACCACAGCTGTGCGTCCATCTCCCTGTTTTTCGCCCAGTTATAAAAATCTGCATAACCAGTCAGTTTTTCCAGGGACGCATATGCAATGTAATACGCATTATCATCCAGTTTCTCAATAGACGCATATGCTTCCTCCTCACTTCCTGCCGGTCCCCAAAATTGTCTGGTATCTTCGTCGAAAAAATGCATTCTAGAGTATTCTTCCACCTCTTTTGGCACCATAAATGTATTTCCATAAGGCATTTTGAACTCATCTGTATTATAAAGCGTCAGCTTCCCACGCTTTAGCCTGCCGTTGACGGTTGTAAATTTTCCGCCAAATGAAATTCCCTGCGGAATAGAAATATTGTATGTTCCATAACCCTCTGCCACCGCATTGACTGTGTTCCGGTAACTGCCCGGCCAGAACAGTTCGGAATATACAGAAAGGTCAAGGCTCATCCGTGTTGTTGTAATATCACTGCCTTCGCCTATTCCCACCACTTCATTTGGATTATAGTAAAAAGCCGATACAACCTGCGGCAGAACAAAGATCACACAGAGCACGACGGCAAGCACGCCTGTTCCGACGATCGCACCCATTTTCAAAAAAGTTCGCCGGATCGTTTTCTGTATCATTTTTACAAAACGCTGTTCCTCTTCGGATTCTGCACCATTGCCCTGCACAAAAACCTCTTCTTTCTCCTGCCCTTGAAGTACTTCGAATCCCGGAATCTCCTCTTTTTCATAGAGGTACTCACTGATAGCTTCCTGCTTCTCAATGGCATGTTCCACTTCATCTGTCTGTGCCTTGTCTAATTTTCCTTCCTGATATAATTTTAACAATTCACGATAAGTCATAGTTATGATCCTCCATGTAAGTCCGCAGTTCACGCTTTGCCCGATATGACAGTACCCGTACATTTTCCGGTGTCATTTTTAAGATCGCCGCAATCTCTTTCTGTGACAGTCCGCCAAAATACTGCATCAGCAGAATCTCCCGTTTTCGTTCTTCCAGTTCATTCATTGCCTGATAAAGGAGCCTGTTTTTCTCCTCTTTCAAAATGCCTTCCAGAACCTCCTGCGATGCGGTATTCTGTATCTGTTGCACTTCACCAAGCGGTACTTTCTCTTTTTCCCTGCGATAATAATTGAAAAAAAGATTGCGCGCCACCAGATACAGCCATGCACGTATGTTTGTGTGGTCATCCGGCAGCGAAAGCAGTGCTTTTAAAAAAGTTTCCTGCAAAAGATCCTCCGCAAGACTGCTGTTTTTGCACAAAGAGTAGAGGTAAAGATATATTTCTTTGCGGTATTTCTGATATAGCTGCTTTAATATATCTTTTTCCATGACTCCTCCTCTCCCGTATAAAAACGACCGTCCCCATTCCTGTGACTCAGCCTGCGCTTTTGGAACTTCATCTATATAACAATCCTTTTTGAAAAATGTTACACGGAAATTTTATTTTTTACTTCCAGTCGTTTTTCCCCTTTGTGGTCAGCACAGTTCACGCAATACCATGAGCAGTTCCTCCTCGGTCAGATTCTTCGTCTGGATGGTAAACGTCACACCTTCCTTTGTAAAAATCGCGAGATAACATTCATCCTCCGCTGCAAGACGTGCGATTGTCACTTCCCTATTATTGATCACAGAAGTTTTTAAATCATCATCCTCAAATTCCGTGATGATCCCCGATTCTGTCGTGCGGACACCGATCTCAAGGCTTCTGTTTCCATCCTCACTCTCATACAGAAATGTATTATTATCATCCACTACCTGATGATCTTTATTATAATAAATACTTCTTTCAGCCGTGGTCTGATTTTTCTCTTTTTCCCCGTCCAATGGCTGTATACTGCTTTGTACATAGGCTGTATCTGTATCATGCTCCTCTGCATATGCCACAAGATTTTCCGGCAGATTTTTTGGAAAAACAGTCACTCCATAATACTGCTCCAACTCCTCTGCACTCATACGCTCTTCCTGTCCATTCCCCACATCGATCGCAATCGTTGTCAGTTCACTGACCTCGTTGATCGTGATCTGCTCGTCTGTATCTGCAAAAGATTCTGACTCCACACTCTCTGTCTGTTCCTCTTCCGCCTTTGCCACTGCAGTTTCGTTCCCCTCATTTGGGGCTGATGCACCTTCGTTCATCCCTTCTGCGACAGCACTTTCTGTCTCTGCGCCTGTATCTTTGTTCTGCACCCACAAATCAAATGATACCACTGCTCCAGCCAGCAGAATACACACGCACGCTGCCATTGCGGTGAAATGCTTAAGATTTCTCTTTTTCTGTGCTGCTTTGCTCCACTGTTCCGCTTCTTTTACATAAGCCGGATCGATTTTTCCGATCACATCTATCCAGTCCGTCTTTTTCATAATGCATAGCCCTCCTTTTTCAGATAGTCCAGCAATTTACCCCTGACACGAAAAAGTGTTGTCTTCACCTTTGCCTCACTGTATGCACAGCGCTCTGCAATCTCTGTAATGCTATCAAAATACCAGTATCTCCGCACAAACATCACGCGGTGCTCCTTCGGGAGATTTTTGAGGAAATGATTGATACACGCCACTAATTCCTGTTCCTCTATGTAGTGCGACGGCTCTTTTTTGTCCACCTGATCTGTCAGTTCATCAAAAATAAACTCCACTTCCCCTTTTCCTCTTTTTGCCGTATGCAGTTTCCGGTATCGGTCCAGACTTAAATTTCTTGTGATCGCACCTAAAAACGCAGATAAAATTGCCGGTCTCTCGTCCGGCATAGCGTTCCACGCCCTCAGCCAGGTGTCATTGACACATTCTTCACAATCTTCTTTATTCAAAAGAATATTTTTCGCAATCCTGCCACAATAACTGCCGTATTTCTCTGCCGTGTGTCCGATCGCGCCCTGATCTCGGTTCCAATATAAATCAATAATCTTTTCATCTTCCATTGCACGTATCCTCATGTTCCCCATTGTTTTTACACGGATTTATTTCATTTTCTCATATTTCTCTTCACTTGGAAAGACGCAAATGAATTGGATTGGTTACACAAATTTTACACATATCAAAAAATCCGCACCTTATTTTTAAGGCTGCGGATTTTCTGATCTCTGCTTTTCTATAAACTAACCAAATCTCAAGCTGTCTCCATGGTTCAAAATCGGTGCACTGTACAAAAACAACACATCCTGATATTCCGTGTCCCCTAAAAGCTCCAGTGCATGCGAAGCTGAGACATACCGGAGGTCAACCAGCGTTACTTCCTCATAATACTCCGCTAAAAGCGGTGCGATACTGCTGCCAAAAGAATCCCTAAACAGCAACAGCTTCTTTCCATTATGGCACTCCGGATTCTGAATGGTCAGAAGCGCTCTTGCACCCCACAGGTAAAAATCATAATCATCCATCCCACCGATTTTTTCCGGTGCATAGACACTTACGTTCTGTTTTCTTTCATAATCATAGACCTGCATCCGCTCTATGGACGGATCTGTCCGGTAAATCATCTTATCCGGTGTTGTTTTCCATGCAGAGGCGGCCCCGTAAGCTCCGACAAAATCCTCTGTGGCAATCTGCCAGCCGTCAGATATTGTATTGGTCTGCTGTCCCATAGACTGCACAAGTGTATCTACTACGCCTGTAATTTTTTCCTGTTTCCAGTGCAGATCCGTGCGGTAATAATCTTTCAGATGCAGCTTACCGTATAAACTGATTTTCTGTGCCGAAGGGATCTCCGCCTGTATCATCTCATCCAGCCTTTCATAATCCAGTGTTGGATACTGTTTATCTGCCAGATAATAATTTTTGTCCGGGATGACTGCGACATAACAATCTGCGTTCTGAAATTGTTCTGTGCAGAGCTTCTCTATGGAATCTGCCACTCTGCCCACATTCTTTTCATTTAATTCTGCCTCCAGATGATAAATGCCATCCTCCACCTTAAAATAGCCATTGGTATCCGCTTTTCCTAAAAGTGCCGTCTCCGTCTCCGCTTTCACTGTGCGCAATCCATCCCTCACCGGAAACTGCTCGGAAAAATACGTTTCCAACTGCTCCATATACGTTCCATCCCAAAAAGCAGCCACTGTAAATGCCGGTTTCTTCGCAAGTTTCCGTCTCTCCGTCTTAGAAACCGCCTGATCCGGCAGTAGAAACGCCGCCACCGGGACACAGACAAGTGCGAGCAGAAAAACAACTGCTGCTATTTTTTTCTTCCAATCCATGCTTCTGCCCTCCTCATTAACGATCCGATGTCAGATGAATGTGGTTTCCCACTCACTCTCCCTAAAACCGGAAATATAAAAACGGATGTACCGAACTTCCCAACAAAAATGCCGTAGCAAGCACCAGCCCTGTCAGTATATAACAGCTCTGTAACAGCCATCCTGACTTTTTCCACATGTTTGTATTTTTTAATCTCTGAACGCACATCGCAGGAAACGGTGTCGCACCGGCGCACGCGATGAGCAAAAGTATCAGATAGCTCTTTGTCTCATAAGCTGCCATCGGTGTCATTGCATTTCCGTAACTTCCGGCTAATCCTAAAAGCTGTTCTTTTATCTCACGGACACTCTCCACACGGAAAATGACAAAACTAAAAAGGACGACCAGAAGAACATAACCATGTTCTATGCTGTTTTTGGCACAGATCAGAAACATATTTTTCCTGTTACCACCATTACTGTCATTATTTGCGGATATGTCTGCTATTTTAAAAGATCTTTCTTTCCATTTTCTTTCAATTAATTTCTCTGCACTTAAGAATGCGCCAAAATACAATCCCCAAAGCGCAAAGTTCCATCCTGCACCGTGCCACAGCCCACTGAGCAGCCAGACAACGAACATATTAAAGCACCATCGCAGAACGCTCACCCGGTTGCCGCCCAGTGGGATATAAAGGTAATCGCGGAACCAACCGCCCAGCGTCATGTGCCATCTGCGCCAGAACTCCGAGATACTTTTTGAGATAAAAGGATACCTGAAATTCTCCGGGAACGTAAAACCTAATATTTTTCCGAGTCCGATCGCCATATCGCTGTAACCGGAAAAATCATAGTAAAGCTGTAACATAAACGCAAGGGCAAGCACCCAGTAACCCAGTGTGCCGATCCCTGCGCCTTCCGCACGGATTCCTGTTGTCACGGCTGATTCCGCTTTTGCTGCTGTTTCTGATATATTTTGCAGTGCCGAGACAAGCGGCGCAAGGGAATCTGCGATCAAAACCTTTTTACAGAGGCCACAGACGAACCTTGCCGCACCTTCCCCGGTTTTTTCCCATGTGATCTCCCGGTGTTTTAATTCCGCCTGCACGGATTGAAAGCGGACGATCGGTCCGGCGATCAACTGTGGAAACATCGTCACATATGCCGCAAAATCAACAAAATTGTGTTCTGCCGCAACCTCTCCCCGGTAAACATCCACATAATAACTGATGATCTGAAACGTGTAAAAACTGATGCCGACCGGAAGTGCGATCTGCACCATCGGAACATGTGTACCGAGAATCCTATTTACACTGTCTGCCAGAAAATCCATATATTTAAAAAATACCAGCAATCCCAATGTCATTGCCGTAAAAATCCCGACCACAAGCCTGTCATGTCCACACTTGTATTTTCCGGATCTGTCTGCCGGATCAGCAGCACAGACACACTTCTTCTGTCTCTGATATTCGATGCATCTTCCACCCATATAGCCGGCTGTAACAGAAAAAAGGAGCAGCACACTGTATTTTGGCTCCCCCCACAAATAAAAAACGAAGCTTGCCAGAAACAGTATCAGATTTTTCACTTTTGCCGGTGTCAGATAATAGATCACTAATACCGCCGGTAAAAAATAGTATAAAAACGTAATACTTGAAAAAAGCAAGCTTCGCACCACCTTCTGTATTTATTTTTTTAACGCTAAAAACGCTTCTTTTGCTGCATCTGCAACATCTTTGTCTGCCATGATGAATAAAATCACGTCGCCAACGTTTTCCACAACAACGCTTTCTGCTTCAACACATATCCACTTTGCCGGATCGGCATTTTCCTCTAAAAGCTTCTTGGCAGCTTCGATATCCTGATCTTCACTTACCCGGAGCAATACACACTGATAAGCAATCGAGGACATCATCGGTGCAGAGTACACGGAATCCGTATAATCAATCTCTGTCGTTCCTAAAATATATTCTTCTTCTGCTTCGGTAATCTCCACGTTTTCAAAATCATCTGTGTAGCTGAAGTAATCGTCATCTGTTTTTGCTGTTTTATAAATCTCATCCAGAATGTCTGCACAGCTTCCCTCCAGATTTGCCGATGTATCCAGCGCACCCTCTGTTGCCTCTGCAGTGATATTTCCATCATCTGCAACCGGATCTCCGGTTTTATTTCCACACGCAGCAATGGAAAGTGTCATTGCCGCCAGCAGAATCCATGCTATTTTTCTCTTCATATTCCCTCTCATTCCGGCGTGCGCAGACGCCCAAAAATTCATTTTCACAATCCATTGTGATGTGACCATCATTATACTATAGATTGTTCCCTTTTCCTAATGAATTTTTTCTTAATATCCGAGGAAATTTCTGGATACTTTATGATTTTGCAGTCTGAACCGATACAAACTGAAATCTTTGAATCAAATTAACAAGCGAAATTTTTTATAAATTCCTAGTTTTGTCTATAGGAAAATTGTAAAGCGCATGCCGTCTTCCACAGGCTCAAATACATGGCGGAATCCCTCTTTTTTCAGCAGTTCCCGCACCACATAAAGTCCCAGCCCGTTGCCACCGGAAGCTGCCCGCGTGTCGTCCACACGGTAAAACGGCTCATAAATATAAGCCAACTGCTCCTCTGTCAACGGTGTACAGCTGTTTTCGATCCAGATTTTGTCTGTGTCTGCGGCAATTGTGATCTGCCCGCCCTGCTCTGTGTACTGTACCGCATTGCCGATCAGGTTCGACCACACTTTCTGAAATGCATTCCGGCTCATAAACAGCATGCATTCTTCCGGGATACTGTCTGACACCTCTAACTTTTTGTCAGCGATCTGCATCGTATATTCCTGCAGCACTGCTCCAATTTCCCCGTCTGCATAAAGTTTCTGTTTTTCCTCTTCCTGCAGATCCTGCACTTTGGAAGTATCTAAAATATCCCTGACCATTCCGCTCAGCTCATCCACTTTGGCAACTGCTTCCGCAAGATATTTGTCACGATCCTTGTACTTTCCTATATTATACTGCATATTTTCCAGCAGAATCCGAAGCCCGGAAAGCGGTGTTTTCAGTTCATGGGAAGCAGAACGCAGAAAAACAGTCTTCGACTTTTCCACTGCGAGCATATGCTCTTTTTCTTCATCCAGACTCTGGATCGTTGCAAGCAGCTGCTCATAAACCTGATTGATCTGCTCCGCCAGAAGACCGACCTCATCTTCGTCCTGCACATGAAATGCCGCTTCCGGTTTTAAATTTTTCATATCGTTCGTGACATTCAGCATGTGAAAAATAGGTCTTGTAATGCGTCTCGAATATAAATAAGAAAAAACAATGGAAAAGAGAATGGCAGCTCCGAACGTAAACGGCAATAAAAATGTGATCATATCCACCGCCTCTTTCACCGGCATGGCACTTGCCATCACTTCCACCTGGATTTCAATCCCGTCGTCTGCTTCCATTGTTTTATTTTTCACAATAATCGATTCCGCATTTTCCAGATTGCTCACATCAAAAACCATATCGGCATCGGTATACAGTGATATCTGGAAATCCATTCCCATATAAGTAACTTCACTGCCGGCACACTCTACCGTAACATTGACATTATTTTGTTTTGCAAAATCAGAAAAAATCTGCCCCGCTTCCGCTGCAGTATTCCTTTTTATCTCCTGCTGCAATGTCTCCATTTTCTTTTCCAGCTGATCCTGCATCCGGCTTAAGTACACCTTCGGATAGAAAAAATAAATCATCAGATGCATGGATGTTGTGATAAAAAGCAGCATAAAAAACGTATATAAAAATGTTTTAGGAAATAATTTCATTTTCTTCATATTCAATCTCCTACTCTGCGCACACCGCTGAATACAGCCTTCTTTTGCAGGCTGTTCACTTATTGATATTTTATGGCAGCTCCAGCTTATAGCCGACGCCCTTTACCGTGATAATACAGTCGAGCTGCAGTTTTTTCCGCAGATTTTTCACATAGACATCCACAACACGGTCAAAAGGGCTTTCCTCCTCACCCCAGATCCGGTCTAAAATCTGATCCCGGCTCACAACCTGCCCCGCATTCTCCAACAAGACTGCTAAAAGTTTGATCTCTTTTGGTGTGACTGCCGCATCTTTTCCAAGATACGTTGCCCGATACCCGGAAAAATCCACCACAACATCTTTGTATTTCCATGTATTTTCCGTCTTATAACGTGCCCGCAAAAGTGCTTCGATCCGCTTCAAAAGTAAGATCAGTGAAAACGGCTTACATATGTAGTCATCAGCAAGGTTGTCGAACGTCTGCACCTGCGTTTCCTCGTCCGTGACCGCCGTCAGCATGATCACCGGAAGTTCACTGAATGTCCGCAGTTCTTTTAACACTTCGATCCCATTTTTCTTTGGCAGCATAATGTCTAACAGCGCCAGATGTATCTCTTTGCTTTTTAAAATTTCAAGCGCCTTCTCCCCATCTCCTGCACAAAAGACCTCATATTCATTTTCTTTTAAAAACTCTGCCACGCCCTCGCGGATCGCTGTATCATCCTCTACAATTAAAATATTCATTTTATACTTTCCTTTTCCTTAATTTAGTACTTCCCTGTTAAAATGTGCTATTTTCCTATAACAATAACACTACTTTCAGTTTATTATGACCTCTAAAGATTATCAACAAAAAAATTTTCTGATTTCATATTAATTTCATATTGGAACGTTATGATATGTCTATCAAATCAATCAGACAATAGTCTGAACAACAAAAAACAAAGGAGATTTTCTTATTATGAAAAACAAAACATTATCTATCGCAACACTTTTACTTACAGGCGCACTTCTTTTTGCAGGATGCGGACAGACCGGAAACACCACCGGCAATACTCCTTCCACAACAGCCGGACAGGAGACGGCCACAACTGAACAGACAGACAGCACTGCACAGACTGCTTCCGACAGCACTGCTTCCACAAATGATATTTTTACGAACATGGATACTACAGATATAGATGGTAATAAAATGGATTCCTCTATTTTTGCCAAAAACAAAGTAACACTTGTAAATGTATGGAATGTCGGATGTACCCCATGTGTCAATGAAATTCCTGATCTTGATAAGATCAATAGTGAATACAAAGACAAGGGTGCTGCTGTTTACGGACTTTACGGCGACCTTGGCATGGGTATCTCAGATGACGAAATGGCTCAGATCAAAGATATTATGAGTAACGCAAATGCATCTTACACACAGCTTCGTATGGATGGAACGCTTGCCACAAATGAATCCCTTTTAAATATTATGGCATACCCTACCACTTATGTAGTTGGATCAGATGGGACCATCCTTGACACGATCGAAGGTTCTAAGGACTATGAAGGCTGGAAAGCTCTCATTGACTCTTACTTAGCAGAATAGTCACATATAGATCAGGTTTCCGGCAGTTTCCCGGACTGCCGGAACTCACGAAACGAGGCGAAACTTATATGAATATCAAAAAACGCTCTGTCACAGGTATCTTACTTTTAGCTATCGGGGTTTTATTTATTTTAAATGGAATCCATCGAAATGAGCATACCACTGTACAGAATAAGTCAAATATCATCTGTCTGGAATGCATTGGCATCGGATAATAGAAAATACATTACACGAATTTACAAGGAAAGGTTTTTCATCATGAACTGGATAAAAAAACAGCGAAAACATTTACGCTTATGGGTACAGGTTCTTTTCACCGCCCTGACAAATGGATATGTCATCGGTTTTACCGAGGGAAAAATTTACCGCGGCACAAGCAAAAAGCTCTGTGTTCCCGGCTTAAACTGCTACTCCTGCCCGGGTGCTATCGGTTCCTGTCCGATTGGATCCCTTCAGGCTGTGCTCGGCAGTAAAAATTATAAATTTTCCTTTTATGTCATTGGATTTTTAATGATCTTCGGCTCTCTCATGGGACGTTTTGTCTGCGGCTGGCTCTGCCCTTTTGGTCTTGTGCAGGATCTGCTGCATAAGATCCATTTTGTCAAAAAGATCAAAAAAGTCCCATTTGACCGCTATCTGCGCTATTTAAAATATGTCATCCTTGTTGTGTTCGTCATTGCCATGCCTTTGCTTCTTGTCGGGGAAAGCGGCTATGGAAGTCCATGGTTCTGCAAGCTGATCTGTCCGTCCGGCACACTGCTCGGCGGTATTCCGCTTGTTGCAAAAAATCCGGGACTTCAGCGTGCCATCGGCTTTTTATTTGGGTGGAAGGTCAGCATCCTTGTCATTCTTCTTATTTTATCTACAATGATATACCGCCCATTCTGCAAGTATTTATGTCCACTTGGTGCGATTTATGGTATTTTCAACCGGTTTTCACTCTACCATTACGAGATTGATGCTGCCAAATGTACGAAATGCGGACTTTGCGCAAAGAAATGTGATATGGGTGTCAAGGTTTATGAAAATCCAAACAGTGCGGAATGTATCCGCTGTGGAAAATGCAAAGATGTCTGTCCAACCGGCGCTATCCATTCAGGAATACGTCCCAAAACCGGAGTTTAATTAGCGTAGTGTCGCAGATTTTGTGGTGCTTTTATAGGTTGTGAAGGGCAGATATAAGCGTCCTCTCACAAGTCAGAATTTTATATGT
>OBYC01000100.1_pt1 | contig 96187 bp, 93 predicted proteins | sample 1550651 | NCBI WGS metagenome assembly OBYC01 (sample SAMEA2580181, study PRJEB22360) | human gut metagenome | biome: human gut; feature: human-associated habitat; material: faeces | place: Denmark | collected 2008/2010
AGCGGAACAATGTCAGTGAGAGGACGATTTATAGGTATAAAGCGTATTATGACAAGATGAGGGAAGAAAAGGATAATGAGTAGACCATTTTTACGGTGTTATGAAAATGGTTGCATGAATTTTGCGGTGGATTTTTTGTACCGCAAACATGAAACAAAAAAATATTTGCGGTCAAATTTTTCGACCGCAAAATTGAAGCTACAAGGTGCAAAACAAATACACTTATAGCGGCAGTTTCCAGTTGTTCCTGATATGAAGTAAGCTTGACATATAAAAGGATTGAGATACTTTTATATTTATGATACAATATCCGAAAACACGGAAACTCCAAAATGTGTGAGGAGATATTGTGTCATGAATATATATGAAAAAATCTTTGACAGATTAACGGAATTACATATGAGTCAGATTGAATTATCGCGAAGAACTGGTATTGCTACCAGTACGATCAGCGACTGGCGTAAGAAAAAAATTAATCCACAGGCAGACAAATTGGTTGCTATATGCAAAGCACTTGATATGTCGCTTGTGGATTTACTTTGCAATGGGGATGAGAAAGAAGAAAAGGTTGTGCAGACGGATTATATGTTAGATGAAAGACAGATAGTTGAAGTATTTAGAATGGCAGATAATGAAACGAAGAGAAGATTATTAAGATATTTTGAATTAGTAGAAATATGCAATCAGATCAATGAAAATAATATCTCGAAAAAAAATAAGAGAAATGTATCTGTTATTCAAGATATTGATGGCAATAATATAGTTGTGATTAATGATATTATATTTAAGGGAAAACGTTCTATTAATTGGAAAGATGTAAGGGAATACCTTAAAAACTATATTGGAGATTTTTACACCATAGCCTCTACAGGGGATATAGTGTATATTGGATTAGATTTACCGAATGAATATAGTGGTTCAAAATATACACATAGTATAAAGGGAACGAATGCGAAGGCAAAAGCCAATGCAGCACAAGGAATTCCGGAGCTGATAGAGATTGCAGTGGGGAAACATTTTCGAGAGAATACTGAAGCAAAGCATTGGAGAAATGCAAAATTTGGCTGGTATCGATATGATTCACGATTTGCATTGCCGGTATATGATGAGGTGGGGGAGATAGAGAGATACAATGTATTTCATACATCATTGATTGTTAGACATTCAGAGGATAAAAAATTATATCTATATGACATTTTGGATATAAAAAAAGAAACAAGCAACCCGATTGAGCCATAAGGCTGTACACGACAAAAACTCATTTCTTTATAGAGCAATGGTACTATATGATATGATATTTGTCAATCCGATTATTCGACAAACTGTTCGTCAATTATTTCATGATCGATTTATCGTGTTGGATTATAGTGTGAATCTAATCTGTGTGGAAGTTGGAATTGACAGTTCAAAAGAAGCCGAAAATTCGGCTATATATTATGAGGAATTTAAAATATGAATCAATACATTGATTTATCTATAAAAAAAATTGAAATTAAAAACCCAAAGAGAGACTTAAAACCGATTGTGAATTTACAGAATAAAGTAATTCTTACATTATCTCACGAAGAGTACTACTATCCCACAGACGAAAAGACAATAGAAGAGAGTCTTAAAGGCGATTATATTTTATTGGGAGTTTATAACAGAGATAAGCTTATTGCAGCAAGTTTTGCGTGTGAGGATGGTTTATTCTTTTCAAGACCTATTACTGATTGGATGGAGATTCCTGAAAATAAAATCATGTGTCAGGAATTTGTTGTGGTTGATATGGAGTACAGAGGCAATGGAATACAGAAGAGATTTATGGATGCTACTGTAAGAGAGGCAAATAGAATGGGCTATGATAATTCAAATTTTAAAAACAGTACTTCCGGTACTTTTCATGCTTTTTTTAGGGATGATTTGCAGAAAATCCAATTATATCAGTGCAGACTGCGTGGATGGGATAAAAAAGATTGTTGTAAACATAAAGCTTCCGATTGCAGTCTTTCATGGACTTGCAACATCTGTCCTGGGGAAAGAAACGATATTTAATATTGGCATGATGTTTGTGATTCTTTGTGTCACGTTTATTCTGGGTTTTGTCCTGAAACATTTTATTAGGAAACCCTATGATAAATACCTGCCTTTTATAGCTTGTGGGTATGAGGGCGGAATGATTGGATACTCGCTTTATACAGGTCTTGTCGGAGTGGAAAATTTGTCTGTGATTGCAGTGATTGATATCGCAGCATTACTTTTTACGTTCAGCATCATGAGTAATGTACTGGTTTTGATAGAAGACGGCAAAAAAGTAAGTGTGATTGAAATTGTTCAGAATGCGTTTAAGACACCTGCTTTTCTTGCGGTAATATTGGGAATACTTGCAAGTGTCAGTGGGCTGATGAATGGTTTCATGTTAAGTCCGGCAGGTGTGATCTGGACTACCATGAAAGACATGATAACGGCAGCGATGTCACCAATGATTTTACTGGTAGTAGGTTATGAAGTTCAGTTGAATAGAGAATTGTTGGGAACATGCCTGAAAACTGTAATAATAAGAGCTGTTATGCAGCTGATATTTGCAATTGCAGCTATTTCGTTGATACATATTCTTGGAAGATCAGATCGATTGTTAGAGATAGCAATCATTGTATATATGTCTATTCCTGGTTCGATGGGAATACAGGCATTTATTAAGGATGAAGACGGGAAAGTATATAGCAAATTGTAATTCCATATACCTGGCAGTGACAATTGTTGTTTATGCTATACTTGCTGCTGTGTTGTAGTTTATATTAATTTGACAAGTCTATCCATTCATGTATATAATACAGAAGATGTAAATATCAGAAGAAAACAAATATCCTAAGAAAGGAGAGCAGACTATGCGCTGGAAAACAACGAATCTTCACCTGCAAAAAGGCAACAAATTAGCTGTTTACAGGGATAGTGCGCTCTTTTTCAGGTAAACAGTTTCTAAAATTAAGAATGTAAATACGAAAAGACACTATCTCCTGTTCAAAAATATTGGAAAGATATTATTTTGAAAAGGAGATTTTTTTATGCGTAATTTTAATATAAAAAGACAGATCAATAAATTGTATACACTTACTACGGTAAGCTATTTTCGGATTGCGGGAGCATCGTGGGTGGCGCTTCTTGCACTCAGAGGATTTTCACTGTTACAGATTGGAATACTGGAGAGTATTTTCCATATCGCAAGCAGTTGTTTTGAGATCCCGTCAGGTGTTGTGGCAGATGTTTTTGGAAGGAAAAGGACGCTGGCTCTTTCGAAGCTGGTCAGTGTGCTGTCTTGTCTGGCTATGATTTTATCTGACAATTTTGGAACGGTGGCATTTGCGATTGCATTCAGTGCGCTCAGTTACAATCTGGAATCGGGAACCATAGAAGCTTTGGCGTATGACAGTTTAAAGTCGGTAAGGCAGGAGAAAAAATATAACCGATATGCTTCCACGGAAATGATGTTATATCGGATCACAAGTTCTACAGCAACACTTTGTGCAGGGGTTGCATTGTGGCTTGGATATAAAAAAGCATATGCGATTGATATTTTCTTTGGGATGATCGCACTTGGAATCGTATGCAGTTTAAGAGAAATATCGGGATTTACAGGTGCTGATGGTGAACCGACCAATCCACAGACAGATGATCATAAACAAAAGCAGATGAGTGAAGAAAAGCAAGAACGGATGGATGAAGAGGAAACTGATCAGAAAAACATTCAGAACATCCGCATTTCAGAGAGACTTCAAAACGTCATCACAGAGAGCTGGCATTTCATGAAAAACAATCGAAAAGCCAGAAGCATTATGATCGTAAATGCATTGATCGGTTCAGTGTCAACACTTGTCCTTTTTTTCCTGCAGGCAAAGCTTCCACTAGCGGGATTGAACGAGGCATTGCTTGGTCCGGCTCTTTTTGTCATGGGACTTGGAGCTGCACTCGGTGCAAAAGTGGTGGGATATTTTCCAAATTGGAAATACAAAAAGTATATTATTTTAAGCGGAATTGGTGTGTTGTTTGCGTTTGGAATGACGTTTTCAGGCAATCCATATCTGATGATTCTTGGTGGCTTTGCTGGTTCTTTTGCGGATGATTTCCTGGAAGTCAGCACAGACATCCTGTTAAATGATATGATTCCATCGGAGCAGAGAGCTACGCTTATTTCGGTAAATTCTTTTACATTTTCGTTGGTGATGATCGTGATGTCCACGTTGATGGGAAGCATTATGTAGGATATTATGATTCAGACATTAGCGGAAGTGTTAGAGCGCATAAAGGAATTAGAGACAGAGAATGAGGGGGTAATCAGCCGGAGGACGGCATACCGGTATAAGGTTTATTATGACGAGTTGAAAAAAGTCGGGGAGCGGGAGAATGGGAGAGAATAGAAAGGAACACAACTTATGCAGTTAACAAAACCGACATTTTTGATGCAGGAAGAACACTGATGAATTACAAGGAAATCAACATTCGAAAAGGAATAGAGGCATATTTTCCGTACATCATCAGTAATCCGCATAACTATTCCATAGAAGAGATAGAAAAACAGGACGATGAAATATTTGGAATATTTGATTTATGTCGTGAAAACCGGTTTGAAATACCCGTGAAGAATAAATTAAGGTTATTATTCGATCTGTTGGAAATCCAACTTTCCATATCTTTAGATGAAGTAGCAAAGATAGAATGGGAAGAGGATCCTGTTATAGAGACAGTGAACCACGCAGCAGATTTGCTGCACTGGCTGAACGGGGCAAAGATAAGAACCGCAGTCATTTCCAACTGTGATTACAGTGGAAACCTGTTGCAGGAAAAATTGAACAAAATATTTCCGGAAAATCAGTTTGAATTTGTGATTGCATCGAGTGATTACGGAGTGATGAAACCAAACAGATATATTTTTCAGGCAGGAATCGTAAAGAGCGGTCTGGAAGCAAAGGACATCTGGTATGTCGGGGATAAAGTGGAGCTGGGAGAAAAATGACGGAAAAATAACCGGAAAACACAGTAGTTACACAAACGATGATTGAATCAATATGGAAATTTAATATTAGGGTATGTTATACTAAAAGAAAGCAAGTAAAAATGGGGGATTTCAAATGAGTGCACAGACAGATTGTGAGATGCTTTCTATTGAAGTGATGGAAGCAGGTATCGTTTCATACAGAAAAGGCATTGCAATATGTGCAATTAGTTAGGAGGGTTTCTTATGCCAGAAAAGATATATAGTTTTAATGGAAAAGATATTACTATGAATGTATGTATACAGATTAGAGCTGTGGTAAAATTGCTACAGGAACGTTTTCATATTGCTTTTGAAGAGGCCGTAGTGCTTTTTTATAAATCGGAGACATATAAGACATTGCAGGAGACAGAAAACGGTTTATGGGCTGAGTCAGCGGAATATATAGCTGACAGATATTACGAAGAGCAGGGAAAATAACACATTTCTTACAAACAACAAGGAACAATGTCAATCTTAGAAGCCCGGAAAAGCATTGCTATATTAAAGAATGAAGAGAGGACGACCTCTCTTCATTTTTTAATATAGCATTTATGTTTTTATAATACAAGACTGCAAATTAATTAGCATTACTTCTATAATGTACGTTATCAATATGGAAAAGAGGAATGGAAATGATAAAAGGGTATTCGCACAAGCCTATGGGAACTGTTGCATTAGGAACTCACTTGGGTAATTTTTCAAAAGAAGATTCTTTGAAATATGTAGAAGCAATAAAGTATGCAGTTCGAAATGGGATATACTCTATTGATGGAGCTATAAATTATAGAGGAATGTGTTCAGAACGAGATGAAGGAGTTGCATTAGCTGAATTAATGAATTCTGGCATTATTACCAGAGAAGAGGTATTTATATCATCTAAGGCAGGATTATTATATGGAGATATTTCAGCAAAGCTTCCACCAATGAAATACTTGTCGGAAAAACTGGAAAATAAAGGAATATCAATAGAAGATTTTTCAGAATATGAAGGTTTATTCCAGACTCTCAATCCTGCTTTTTATGAAATAGCTCTTAATAAGTCATTGGAAAATTTAGGTCTTGAAATGATAGATGTTTATTACATTCATATTCCCGAGATAACAAAATTAAAGTTAACGGAAGACGAATTCTATGAGAAAATGGAAATGCTTATAAGATGGTATGAGACAAAGTGTTTTGAAGGAAAGATTAGATATTATGGCATAGCATTTGAATTTATGGTAGAAGAACCTTTCGAAAATAAGTGGCATATTGAGATTGAAAGAATAAAGAATATAGCAAGAAAAGTGTCCGGAGAAAAGAATCATTTTAAATATATTTTGTTTGAATATAATATCATGTGTGATTGGGCTGACACAGTGAAATCCCAGATGATAGATGGTGTGAAGATGACGATGATAGAAGCTTGTAAGGCATTGGAATTAGAGACGGTTGCCAGCATGCCATTTGCTATGGGAGACGGATTTAAGAAATATGCACTTAGTGACATGTTGGATTTTGTGTCGAAAAAGATGAATCACGTTATTGTTGGGAGCAAGAATCCGAAACATATTGAGGAGATACTGAGGTGTTGGAGAGGCAACCTTAGTGAATGCTCTGGTAGACAAAGGTTTAGTGGTACGGATCTGGTCGAGATTGCAAAGCGCAACAATGTCAGCAAGCGTACCATTTACAGATACAAAGCGTATTATGAGGAAATGAAGGAAGCAGAAAGCGAAAAATAGAACAGCTTACAGAAACATGTGACAGAATATCAGGAGGCGGGAGAAAATTTTATGGCGTCCAGCATGATTCATCTTGCAATCATACAATGCATAATAGTTAAAACAGAATTTAATAATTTGGACAGACTGCGTCTGGGTGTGATCCTTCCAGACGGGGCTGTCAGTGGAAACAGTCATCTTAAGAAAATGATCTGTGAACAGACAAGAGTGACCTATGACCTTGAATTTTACAGGGAAAAATACGGGGAACAAATGAAGACAGATGAACTGTATCTAGGATATTATCTTCATTTGATTCAGGACATATTTTATAGAAGATATGTATATTCTGAGCATCACTTTAACTCATCCATTCCAGAGAATGTTGAAAGACTGCATCAGGATTATGAAAATACAAATTGGTTTGTAGCGAAGCAGTATGGATTGAATCAGAATATGCTCCGGACGCAGACACTGGCAGGTGAGCCGATTATGGAATTAGCAGATTTTCGTGAGCAGGAACTGGTAAGGGAAGTACGTGAACAATTTCACCCAATGGAAGAAAAAAGCAGCTTTTTTCTGACCAGAGAGATGATCCGGGAATTTATCGACAGGGCGACGGAAATCTGTCTGCATGAACTGAATCAGCTTGCGCAGGAAAAAGCCGGACTTGACAGTTTTGAGTGGAGCTGGATAAAACAAGGATAGAAATAAAGATTTAAGAATACTGGCTGGAGGCACAGATGACCAAGGTAGACAAGTTACTGATCGAGGGAAAGGTGAAGGAAGCCATTGAAATAATGTGCGACCTTCCGGAATATGAGAAAGAACGAGAACAATATATTGACTTATTTGAAAACGAGCATTATCGGCAATATGAAGTGGATGGAATACTGAATGAGATACTGCTTGCATATCAGCAATATTTCAGAGACGTGTTTTATTGCAATAGTGATGAAGAAATTGCCGCAGACAAACTGATAAGAAAGCTGTGCCAGACTTTTTCTATATCGGAAAAAGAGAAAGACGCACTGGAAGATAGATTGCAGGAACTTTTTGAACAGAAAGGCTACCATGCACTTTTCGGAAAAACGCAAGGGTATTTTGGACCATACATCTGGAAAGATACGGTTCCGACGTCTTATCAGATAGAATTGCCGGAAGGCGTAGAGCAGTATACGGTAAATATTTTAAAAGGTTTTGTATTTCGGAGCTGGATGGATTATCTGACCTTTGGAAAATACGGAACTGGCGGCTGGGCATCTGAGGACGGAACGATTCAATGCATCGAGAGTGTCTATGATTTTGAGAGTGAGAAATTTACCGTTTCACTTTTAAAGCATGAAGCACAGCACGCAAAAGACCTGAAGGAATATCCAAACATTACTCCGGCGGAACTGGAATACAGGGCAAAATTAGTGGAACTGTATTATTCAAGTGACTGGGAATTATTAGGAAAATTTCTGAAAACGGCAGATGCAGACAAAGTGAATGACAGTCATGCAATGGCTTCCATGCGTATTAAAGAAGAATTTTCTGATGGAACATATGAGGATTTGGAAAAAATCAAAGAGAGAGCGCTTGAACTATTTAAAATCAATACGAGGGAACTAAGACATGGCAGAAAATAAAGTATTTATTGTGGAGGATGATGTTGTCATTGCCAGGGCAGTGGCGGCACATCTTACAACATGGCAGATGCAGGTACAGTGTGCCGGCAATTTTGAAAAAATAACAGAAGAAGTGGAAGATTTTCAACCGGACATTATTATCATGGATATCAAACTTCCGTATTATAATGGATTTTACTGGTGTGCGGAAATCCGTAAAACGTCCAAAGTACCGATCGTTTTCTTATCTTCTGCGGATGATAACATGAATATTGTGATGGCAATGAACATGGGCGGCGACGATTTTATCGCAAAACCATTTGACTTACAGGTGCTGACCGCAAAATTACAGGCGGTACTTCGAAGAAGCTATGGAAGCGAACTCACAAGCCACTCGATCGAATGTGGAGAAGTCGTATTGAATCTGAATGATACTTCAGCGGCAGTCCGTGGAGAGAAGATCGACCTCACAAAAAATGAATTTCTGATCTTAAAGACATTAATGGAAAAACAGGGAAAAGTGGTAAGCCGCGAAGAGATTATGGAACGTCTCTGGGGCAATGATGAATTTGTGGATGACAACACGCTGACGGTCAACATCACAAGAATACGAAAAAAATTAGAAGCCGCAGGAGTGAATGATTTTATCACAACAAAGAGGGGACTTGGATATCTTGTTGGAGCATAATGTTGAAATTTTCGTCGCAGGCAGCAAGAGAATCATAGAGAGTTTGTTTTCTTTTAGCGAAAATACAGGAGTTAGATAATGAGCAAAAACATGCAGATGAAAAAAGAAACAGGAAAAATTTTACATAGAAAATTTTTGTCAGAAAATATAAGCTTATTATTGATAGCTCCTGTTTTCCTGCTCCTGATGTTTACAGTATCCAATTTATATCAGCTTCCGGCAGAATATGTCTTTTATCTAACAAGCATATTTCTGATACTCTGGGTGACCGCTTTGTGTATGCAGTACCGGGGGTTTTGGAAGAGAACAGAGCAATACGAAAAAGAAAGCAAAGAAATGCAGGAAAGCAATTCAGAAGAGAGCAGACAATGGGAAGAATTACAGGAAAAGCAGGACTTTTTTGCATTGTGGGCACATCAGATCAAGACACCGATCGCAGCTTTGAATCTTCTTTTGCAGGGAGAAAAGCAGGATGCGGCAGTATGCCGACAGGAATTATTTAAAATAGAGAGTTACGTGGAGATGGCATTGAATTATCTCCGTTTTGAAGAAATGAGCAACGATCTTGTACTTGAGCGTAATTCACTGGAACAATTAGTCCGGCAGGTAGTAAAAAAATATGCAGCAATTTTTATCTACAATCATATTTCCATTCAGCTGGAACATTTGGATTATACAGTGCTTACAGATGAGAAATGGTTTTGTTTTGTGTTGGAACAGATTTTATCGAATGCGTTAAAATACACAAAGCAGGGAAGTGTGAAGATTTCGGCGGAAGAATCTGCAAATGGTTTGAGAGTTTTGGTAAAGGACACCGGCATCGGCATTCGGAGTGAGGATATGCCGAGGATTTTTGAAAAAGGTTTTACCGGATATAACGGCAGGATGGATAAGAAGGCGAGCGGTCTTGGACTTTATCTGTGCAAAGGTGTGTGTGAGAAGCTTGGACATGGGATTTCTGTGGCTTCGAAAGAGGGAGATGGAACGACTGTGATGATTACTCTTCAGTGCGAAAAAGTGCAGCAGGGAGATCTTGTGAATATGTAGATCTTGAAAAGAGTAACATACTTTTCTTACAAAAATGTAAGATTATGACAAGGAAATGTAAGCCAAAGAAAGGGCACTACATTTCCTTTTTTGCTATGATAGTCTTACAAACAAGGAGGCAAAACCTCTGCTCCTGTAAAGACAGTCGCATTTGCTTCGCAAACAAGGAGGATTATATGTCAATCTTAGAAGTCAATCATATCAAAAAAGTATATAAAACACGTATGGGCGGGGACGAAGTCACCGCATTAAGAGATGTGCATTTCAGTGTGGAACCGGGAGAATTTGTGGCGATCATGGGAGAATCAGGAAGTGGTAAGACAACGCTTCTGAATATCCTTGCAAGCCTTGATACACCGACCGCCGGAAAAGTGCTGGTGGATGGAAAAGATTTCACCACATTAAAGGACAATGAGCGTGCGATTTTCAGAAGAAGCAATCTCGGATTCATCTTTCAGGATTTTAATCTCCTGGATAATTTTTCCATCGAAGATAATATCAAACTGCCGCTGGTGCTGGCAGGAGAGGATTACAAGAAAATGGATGCAAAAGTGGAAAAGGCTGCCGGGCAGCTTGGAATTGTGGGGCTTTTGAAGAAATATCCTTATGAGGTGTCCGGTGGGCAGAAACAGAGAACTGCGATCGCAAGGGCTTTGATCACAAATCCAAGGATCCTTTTGGCAGATGAACCGACCGGGGCATTAGATTCCAAGGCGGCGACCAACCTGTTAAAGCAGCTTCGTGAGATTAACCAGACAGGTCAGACGATTCTTATGGTAACACACAGCAATGTGGCGGCAAGCTATGCCGACCGTGTCATGTTCATTAAGGATGGTGAAGTATTCCATCAGATTTACCGCGGTGATATGACAAGAAGTGCACTGTTAGATAAGATCTGTGACGCAGTGACCGTTCTGATGAGAGGAGGAGAGGACAGTGAATCATAAGCTTCTGACAAAATTTGTGTTCAATGGAATGCAGAAAAATAAAAAGACACTGATCCCATATCTGCTTGCAGGAACGATGACTGTCATGATTTATTATATTTTGCAGTCACTTGCACATTGTCCATACATTTATAAAGATGGAGTGGAAGCGTTTTATGGTGCACAGCTTATCTCGATTTTACTGGAAATCAGCGGTCAGATTGTAGCAGTCTTTGCGACAGTTTTTCTTTTTTATACAAATCAGTTTATGATAAGGGCGAGAAAAAAGGAGATGGGGCTTTATGGAGTTCTTGGAATGTCCAAAAAGAATATTACCTATATTTTAGCTGCGGAGAGCCTGATGAATGCTTTGATCAGCATTGTCACAGGAATTGTGATGGGGACTTTTCTGAACAAATTAATGCTTCTCATTCTCTATAAGATCATCAATCAGCCACCGGTAAACGGTCTGTTTTTCTCAGTGGAAGCACTGAAAAGTACATTGGTTTTATTTGTTATTCTTTTTGCAGTCAGTCTGATTTATAATGTGGCTTCCATCCGGGTTGGAAAACCGATTGCATTGCTGCAGAGTGACAGAACAGGGGAAAAAGAACCGAAAGTGAAAGTTCCTATATTTATTCTTGGAATCATAACACTGACTGCGGGATATAAGCTGGCACTGTCTGCTAAGTCAATCGGGGGTGCGGTCAACATATTATTTGTCAGTATTCTGCTTGTTGTGATCGCAACCTATTGTCTTTTTACAGCCGGAAGTATTTTTATCCTGAAGTGCATGAAAAAAAATCCGAAGTTTTACTATAAAACAAAGAATTTTATCAGTGTATCGAATCTGATGTTCCGGATGAAACATAATGCAGCAGGACTGGCGTCCATCTGTGTACTTTCTACAGGCGTGATCCTGTTGCTGACCTGTGGCTTTTCACTGATGATGCTCATCGGGAAAAATATAGATGACAGATATCCGACAGATATTAAAGTGGCAGAAACTGTGTCAGAGGCAGGAAAAGGCATGGATGATTTCGTTACTATGAATAAAGCGTTGCAGCAGGATGGGATTGTGACTACCGACCAGATTTATAGACAGTACCGGAATATCATGGTTACGGAAAAAGATGGAAAACAAAAGATTGCAGACCCGGATACATTCGACAGTGACATAGCCTCCGATATCGTTACGTATCTGTTGTCTGCTGCTGATTATAACGAATATGCCGATATGAATCTGACACTTAAGGATGACGAAATACTCATCTACAGTTCAGGAAAAGAATGGAAAAAAGGTGATAACCTGAATTTTATGGGAAAAGAGTATACAGTAGCAGGAGAGGCAGAGTATTCTGCAATCCGCTATATCATTGATTCAACCATGTCAATTTTCGAACGTGAAATTCTTGTCTTTCCGGATGATGAGCAGATCTGTGATCTGATGGCGGAAGCCGGACAGAGAGTGAATCCGGATGAGTATGAAGTTTTCATCGGATACCAGTTAGAAAAAGCTCTGACAGAAGAACAGATGGAAACGGTCAGAGTTTTGATGGAACTGGGGGGATTAAACCGTGAAGCAATTCGTTTTAAATCAGAGGAGATGAGTGCTTTTTATAGTATCTATGGTGGAATCTTTTTTGTAGGAATGTTTCTGGCAGCACTCTTTCTCATGGCAACGGTTATGATCATTTACTACAAACAGATGTCGGAAGGGTACGAAGACCAGAAACGATTTCAGATCCTTTCCAATGTCGGTCTGACTGAAAAAGAAGCAAAAGAATCCATCCGGACACAGGTTATGTTATTATTTTACCTTCCGGTCGCAGCAGCGATTATGCATATGATCGTGGCAAGCAGCGTGGTCAGACTTTTTTTACGGATGATACTGATCGTGGATACCTTTACCTTTAACATGGCGATCGCAATCGTGAGCATGATCTTCCTTGTGATCTATACGATTGTATACAAGATCACTTCGAGAGAATACTACAAGATCGTGAATAGGAAAGATTAAATTTGCCCTATTGACAGCACAATGCAAGTGTGATACATTAGGGAACAAAGTTAATACGCTAAACCGTTGAAGCGGAGATAACGGCAATAATGCCTTTACAGAGATCCTGTGATGCTGTGAATCAAGGTGGCACCGCGGATAAGGATTTCTATTCGTCCTTGACAGAGAGTATATTTCTGTCAGGGACGTTTTTTATGCAATGGAAACATAGTTTAGTTCCTGTTGCATAAAAAAATGCAATATTTCTTTGGAGGTGCAGCGAATGAAAATTATGCCAGATTTAACGGAAGTAAAAAAGATTGCATCAGAAGCAAACTACAATGTGCTCCCGGTGAGCCTTGAAATGCTTTCCGATTTTACTACCCCGATTGAAACGATGAGGATACTGAAAAATGTATCAACCCATTGCTATATGTTAGAATCCGCCCAGGCAAACGAGACATGGGGACGATATACGTTTCTTGGTTTTGATCCGAAGTTGGAGATCACCTGTATCAATGGCGAAATGAAAATCGGAAATCTGTGGTGCTAGAATATTCATCAGAGTGAAGGTAATTATGTCTGGAATAATACTACAAAGTAATGATATAATAAGGACTGCGGAGCGAAGCAAGTGTAGATAATGATCATGAATCAAAGATTCATGATATAATGAGCGAAAGAGAGGAAAATACAAATTTATTTGTATTTGACGAACGGCGAAATTATTGAGTGATGAAATCACGATATAATAAAGGCAGAAAAAAGTGGGAGGCGTCAGATGAAAAAGAACATCCTATTCGGACTTATAATATTATCATTTGTTCTTGCAGGCTGTAAGCAGGATGTAAAAGAAGAAAAAGAAGCATCAACAGAAGTAACAAAAGAACTGTCCGGCGGGCAGGAAGAAGTTACAGAGACACCGGAACATACAGAGATACCGGGACAGAATACACAAAGTTTTAAGGGAAGAGTGATTGAGAATCAGACATTTGAAATTCAGCTGAATGACTGGGGAATGGTAACATTTACATCAGTTGCACCTGAAGAGAATTCGAATGATCCAGAATTCTTATTAGTGAAGAATGATAAAGTTATATATGAGTTTCCGGAAATAAAGGCAGACGCTTCGGATTCATTTAAACAGATCAGTGGTGTAAAGTTTTCAGATGTGAATATGGATGGGAAAAAGGATGTTTTGCTGCTACTCCAATACTGTAATGATGGAGATTCGTGGAATATGCCGGTTATATTTTTACAGGAAAATCCGGACAATATGATGTATCTGGATTATCCAAATCTGGAAAGCTACAAAGTCGAAGCGAAAACAGAAAATGGCACTCCTTTTTATAGGGATACTTTTTTTGAAGAATTTCTCGGTAAGCAGCATCTGACAGAAAAGCTTTCTGATATGGAAGGCGTATGGACAGATTATGTAGAGTATTTGGACAGCATATCAGGTGCCACTATGGACATCCAAAAGCAGATTGAGGTATTTGCACAAAACAGGGACAAGTGGGCAACTGACATTGATTTTGCCGATGAACAATATAAATTCACGCTGGCTGATCTGGATATGGACGGACAAGTGGAACTTTTGGTTTCACATTCTGGCGGCACAGGATTTTTTTCTTATACAAGTTTTTACAATGTAGATAAGGATGGAAAACTAAAAGAACTGAATACGACTTTTTCAGAATATGAATCCCAGCCGGATCTTATGGATCAGGTATCGGATGAAAGTGATGTGATGGTATATTCTAATATCATAAATGGAAAAGGATATTATAATTATATCGTGTACGATCTCATGAAGGAGTCACCGAGCAGTTATGTATACCGTGTCAGTTCGCTTGCAATCGTTGATGATGTTGTAACAGAAACAAAACTGGCAGTCGAATACGAAACATATGATGGTCCGGATTATGCAGCGACAGTCAGCTATAAGGACTATACCGGGGCAGAACTGACAGAGGAAGAGTATTATGCTTATGCGGCAGCCTATTATGATGCACAAAATGCAGCAGAACACCAGGCACATTTCCAATGGAAGGACGTCAGTGATATCGTAAATGCGAGTGACGAAGAGGCAGTCCAAATGCTTACGGAAGTGTATAACGCATACAGTTTTGATTAATAAGGTTTAGGTGTCAAAAAGCGGGAAATAGACTTTTTGATACCTGACTTTTAATAAAAAACAGAAAGCAGCACGGTTAAGAGAAACGATTAAAAAAAACTGTCATATATTAAAGTGTACCTGAATATAGCACGTTGCTTAACAGGGACAATAAAAAACAGGAAAGGAAAAATATATGGCACGTTTTACAAACCAGGCACAATTGCGTTATGGAAGATCCATTGCCAATTCAAATATAGCAGTCGGTGAGATTCTGGAAGTTTTATCCGCTGCAAAGGAGGCAGTGCGGAACACTTACAGACAAAACGATACGATCACCTATGTAATCAGTATTGTAAATGCGGGAACGTTAGCTTATACAGGACTTACCATTACAGACAATCTGGGAGCATATCCTTATAATACAACATCTCTTGTTCCACTGGATTATATGGAAGGAACAGCGAAGTATTATATCAATGGTGTATTGCAGCCGGCACCGGCAGCAACAGCCGGACCGCCACTTGTAATAAATGGGATCACAGTACCGGCAGGCGGCAATGCAGTGATCGTATACGAAGCAGAAGTGAATCCATATGCACCACTTGCTGCAACCGGAAATATTGTAAATACGGCAACGATCACAGGCGGAGGCATTACACCGATCGAGGTGACAGAGACAGTGGTAACAGATAATGAGCCGCTATTAAATATCACGAAATCGATCAGCCCGGTTCCGGTAACGGAAAATGGAACGCTGACCTATACGTTCCTCATTCAGAACACCGGAAATACTGCAGCGGATGCAGCCACAGCAGCAGAGATCATCGATACGTTTGATCCGATCCTTTCCAACATAGCGGTAAGCTATAATGGAACAGCACTTGCGGCTGGAACAGATTACACATACAACGAAGCAACCGGATTATTTGCAACAACAGCAGGAAGGATTACAGTGCCTGCTGCAGCCTATACGCAGGATCCGGCTACCGGAAACTGGATCGTAACACCGGGAACAGGAACCTTAACCGTGACAGGAACAATCTGATCACAACGCATATAAAGAGTAATTCCACAGTATTACCGGAGAAAGAAAAGGATTTTTGCAAAATAAGCGGAAAACACTTTCTTAATGTAATGTGATATAGTATAATGCAACTTAAGAATAATTTCAGGAGGCAGAGAAAATGGATATGAATATCGTATGTCTGGATCTGGAGGGTGTTCTTGTGCCTGAGATCTGGGTTGCATTTGCAGAAGAGACAGGAATCCCGGAGTTAAAGAAAACAACAAGAGATGAGCCGGATTATGATAAACTGATGAAATGGAGACTTGGAATTTTAAAAGAACATGGTCTTGGCTTAAAAGAGATACAGGAGACAATTGCAAAGATCAATCCGATGCCAGGGGCAAAAGAGTTTTTAGATGAACTGCGCAGCATGACACAGGTGATCATCATCAGTGATACATTTACACAGTTTGCAGCACCACTTATGAAAAAGCTGGGATGGCCGACGATTTTCTGCAATTCACTGGAAGTGGCAGAAGATGGCGAGATTACAGGTTATAGGATGAGAGTAGAAAATTCCAAGTATTCAACAGTAAAAGCACTCCAGTCGATTGGATTCGAGACGATCGCAAGTGGAGACAGCCATAACGATCTTGGAATGATCAAAGCCAGCAAGGCAGGCTTTTTATTCAAAAGCACAGAACAGATCAAAAAGGATAATCCGGAGCTGCCAGCGTATGAGACTTATGATGAATTAATGGAAGCGATTAAGAAGGCGTTATAAAAGCTACAAAAAAATACCGGGCTGCTTCAAATAGAAGCAGCCCGGTATTTTTTTGTAGCAGAGATATTATTTTCGTATCGCCTTCACCAGCCCATACAACGTAATTAACATCGTCACAAACTCCGCAGCAGGGAAAGCAAGCCATACACCATTTAATCCAAGCAGTGCAGACAGCACGAATGCAAAAATGATGATCGCAACAAATCCGCGTGAGATGGACGCAAAAAATGCATATTTTGCAGATTCTATCGAGCTTAAAATGGCAGTTCCGACAATGTTCATTCCGGCAAAGAGAAATCCAATGAAATATAACCTTAAACCGTTTTCTGCGTAGGAGGCAAGCACCTGATTTCCCTCTCCGTTAAATACAGCGGTGATCGCAGGGGCGTAAAGGTAAATGCAGACAACCAGAAGGATAGCAACGCCGATGGTGGTCGTGACTGCCATTTTCAGATAGGTGGTTACATTCTTGTGATTTCCCTTGCTGTAAGCTTCACTGATGAGCGGCTGGGAGCCTTGCGCAATGCCGTTAAATAGGGCGACTGCGACCAGTGAGGTGTTGGCGACGACGCCGTAGGCGGCAACTCCGGTGTTTCCCGCAAGACCGAGGATCAGCATATTAAAGACGACTGTGATAACCCCGGAAGAAATCTCACCGACGAAAGAGGAAACGCCGACCTGACAGCAGTACAGCAGTCTGCGGAAAGAAGGCAGGATTGGTTTCAGGCGGATCGTACTCTTTTTTGATTGAAAATGGATACAGCAGATCGCAATGCCGATGATCGGGGAGAAGGCGGTTGCAAGTGCAGCACCTTCCATGGAAAGCCCCAGTGGAAACATCAGGATATAGTCAAACACGATGTTGAACAGACTGCTGAATAAAGTTGCGGACATCGCAATGGAAGGATTTCCATCATTTCGCACAAAAGCATTACAAATATAGTTCCACATAAAAAAGGGAGCAAAGCACATAAAAATTCTTGTATAATTTTTCCCGGTGGCAACGATTTGGGCATCACCGCCTAACAGTGCGATCAATTTATCCGGAAGAAACAGACCGACAAAAATAAAAAACAGACTGATGATAAAAGCCCACACAAGAGCATGGAAAAAATATCCATCCGCATCCGGGCTTTTTTTATTGCGTTCCACAACAAAGCGGATCGCAGAACCAACGCCCATCATCGCACCGATCGCAAAAATAATATTATAAATTGGCAGAACCAGATTTAAGGCAGTGATACCGTCGGCACCCACCGCTACAGAAATAAAGTAGGTGTCTGCAAGAATATAAACAGACATACCTACCATACCAAGCATATTTTGAGAGACGTATTTAATGAACTTCTTTAACATGATAGAACTCCAAATATGTGTAATAAAGAAACCGGATGCAATGTGACATCCGGTTTCTTTTAAGCTAAAAAACAAATTAATGGATATTAACAGATCATTAAGCCTGAGGACCAGCAGCAACTAATGCTTTACCAGCTTCGTTTCCTTCGTATTTTGCGAAGTTTTTAACGAATCTTGCAGCTAAGTCTTTTGCTTTTACTTCCCATTCAGAAGCATCAGCGTAAGTGTCACGAGGATCAAGGATCGCTGGATCAACGCCTGGAAGCTCTGTAGGAACTTCAAAGTTGAAGTATGGGATTGTCTTTGTAGGAGCTGTCTTGATGTCTCCGTTTAAGATAGCATCGATGATACCACGTGTATCTTTGATGGAGATACGTTTTCCAGTTCCGTTCCATCCTGTATTTACGAGGTAAGCTTTTGCTCCGCTCTTTTCCATTTTCTTAACAAGTTCTTCTGCATATTTTGTTGGATGAAGCTCTAAGAAAGCCTGTCCGAAGCATGCAGAGAATGTAGGTGTTGGCTCTGTAATACCACGCTCTGTACCAGCAAGTTTTGCTGTGAATCCAGATAAGAAGTAGTACTGTGTCTGTTCTGGTGTAAGAACAGATACTGGAGGAAGTACGCCGAATGCATCTGCAGATAAGAAGATTACATTCTTAGCAGCTGGTGCAGAAGAGATTGGACGTACAATATTCTGAATATGGTTGATCGGGTAAGACACACGTGTGTTCTCTGTTACGCTCTTATCAGCGAAATCAATCTTACCGTTCTCATCTAATGTAACGTTCTCTAAGAGTGCGTCACGTTTGATTGCATTGTAGATATCTGGTTCGGAATCTTTATCAAGGTTGATAACTTTTGCGTAGCATCCACCCTCGAAGTTGAATACACCGTTGTCATCCCAGCCGTGCTCGTCATCACCGATCAGGAGACGTTTTGGATCTGTGGAAAGTGTAGTTTTACCTGTTCCGGAAAGTCCGAAGAAGATAGCTGTGTTCTCACCATTTAAGTCTGTGTTAGCTGAGCAGTGCATAGAAGCCATACCTTTTAATGGTAAGAAGTAGTTCATCATAGAGAACATACCTTTCTTCATCTCTCCGCCGTACCATGTGTTAACGATAACCTGCTCACGGCTTGTGATGTTGAACATAACTGCTGTCTCAGAGTTTAATCCTAACTCTTTGTAGTTCTCAACTTTTGCCTTAGAAGCATTGTAAACAACGAAATCCGGCTCGAAGTTCTCTAATTCTTCTGCTGTAGGTTTGATGAACATATTTGTTACAAAGTGAGCCTGCCAAGCAACCTCAACGATGAAACGGATTGCCATACGTGTATCTTTGTTAGCACCGCAGAATGCATCTACAACAAAAAGTCTCTTGTTGGAAAGTTCTTTGATCGCTAAATCTTTTACAGATTTCCAGGCTTCTTCTGTAGCTGGGTGGTTGTCGTTTTTGTATTCGTCAGAAGTCCACCATACAGTGTCTTTTGAGTTCTCATCCATAACGATGTATTTGTCTTTTGGAGAACGTCCTGTATAGATACCTGTCATTACGTTTACTGCGCCAAGTTCGCTGACCTGACCCTTTTCGTAACCTTCAAGTTCCGGTTTTGTTTCTTCTTCGAATAATAATTCATAAGAAGGATTGTAAACAACTTCTGTTGTTCCGGTAATGCCATACTTGCTTAAATCAATTTTTGCCATTTTTAATTACCTCTTTCCTTTCGCTGTGTGTAATATGGTATCAATCTGTAAAAACAGACTATACATATCTTTTTGGAAGCCGGACTTCTGATCGCTCTGTTCCACATTGTGAAATGCAGGAAACATAAGCAAATTGCCAACTTTCTCTACCATAATTATACATATCTCGGTTATAAAATCAATAAAAAAATTGTTAAAAATTTAGCAATTTATGGAGGAAAATTTGTCATCATCTGCGCTTGACAGAGATACAGACAGATCTGAGTGGAAAAATATGATCCAAACCCGCTTTTCACGATTGAAAAATGCACACAAAAACAATATAATGCAAGCAGCAGAAAGACGAAACAGTCTGGTCTGAAAAGCCGTAACATCCATTTTGAAAAAGAGGGAAAAGGAAAATGAAAGTTATACACAAAATCAGTCCGGTGCTGATATTAGCAGGTTATTTTTACATTTTATACGAAGGCTATTTTTTATGCCAGTTTGGAGGAGTACGCTACCACGGACAGAAAATGGCTGTGGGAGCAGCGGTCATGGCAGTTGGTTTTCTCTTCTGGCTTATCACCAGAAAAAAGGCAAAAGAACAGCAGGCAGGGAAAAAACAGTATCTGTGGATCGCAGAACTTGTGGCGGCAGGAGCGGCAACGATCATCTGTGGCGCTGCGGTGATCCGCACGGCAATCCCATACAATGGGGCGCTCTCCTGGAAAATTGATGAGTGGCGGAGAATAATTGATGAGAGTTCTTCCAATGCTAATAGTGATACTAATAAGGAAGAAAACGAGCCGGCAATTTCCGATGAAGCAGAGACAGAAACGGAAACAAAGACCAGTGAGAATATCCGCAATTCGGATACGTGGGAGTTTAATGCAGAAGACGGCGATATGTATTATTTCATCAATGATATTACCGGTTACCGGCTGAATGTGGTAGATGCTGCCTGTGGAAGCCGTTTTTATAACTTTGAAAAGACGAAGGATGGAGGTACGACCTGGACGGAGGTCAACGGTGATCCGTTTGACCAGAATATGGGCGTTGCCGAAGGTCTGCTCTTTTTTACGAATGATTTCGGATTTGCAGGACTGACGTATGCAAGTGAAGATTTCTCCATGCTCTACGTGACAAAGGACGGCGGAGAGACATTTGAACGGCTGGAACTTCCATTGGATACGGTGACCGAACTTCCATCCGAGGCAGCAGAACTGGGATTTACGATCGAAGATTATGATTATCACACCATGCCGCAGATCGTGGATGGAAAAATGGAGATTTATCTGCAGACTGATGCGATGGAACAGCAGGGGATTATTTTTCAGTCTGAGGATAACGGAGTTACCTGGGAGTATGCAGGTTGTAAGGAATGATATACAAAAAAATTACGAGGTTAAAATCATATGGAACAATACAGCTATCATGAGGAAACTGGAAAAATCACATTGGAAAAGAAAGCAGTACAAAATAGTGAAAACGCAGGAAAAAGCATTTATCTCATGAGTCTGGATGAGTTTTTGAGCCATCCGCGGAAACTTGTGCGGAAAAATAATTTTATCCACAGCATGACACCAATTCAGTACTGCAAGATTGAAAAATACCGGGAGTGTGTGCAGGGAACAATGCGTGTGCCAAAGGGAAATAAAGGGCAGGTGTGTATCCATAATTTTGGATTTTACCTGTCAGAGCAGGAATTATATCTTGTGGAGGAAAGCCATTTCCTGATGGAGTATCTGAATAAGATGGCGGAAGGCACCTACGAGGGTTACAGCTTCCGACAGATCCTTCTGGCATTGTTCGAGGAACTGCTGCAGGATGAAGTACTGTATCTGCAGAAACAGGAGGAACATCTGGCTGGTCTGGAGGAGGAACTGTTAAAGAAAATACCGGACTATTTTTATGAGATGATCATGAAATACCGGAAACGGTTCAATATTTTTCATGCCTATTATGAACAGCTGATGAATATGGGAGATGTCATGCAGACCTCTGTGAACGGCGGTCTGTCGGAGGAGGAAAAAGCACAGTGGCAGTTATTTTCCAACCGGGCGGAGCGGCTGCATGACCATGTGGAAATGCTGCGGGAATATCTCGTGCAGATCCGGGAACTTTACCAGTCACTCATTGCGGTGCAGCAGAATCAGGTGATGAGCATTTTGACGGTTGTGACAACGATTTTTCTGCCGCTCACGCTGATCGCCGGCTGGTATGGAATGAATTTCCCAAATATGCCGGAGTTTGGGTGGAAATATGCGTATCCGGCAGTTATAATAGTGAGTATCTTAGTGATCATTTTGGAAATTATTTATTTTAAGAAAAAGAAGATGCTTTAGGCATCTGGAAAGAGAAGGACAAAAGATTATGATGAACCCGGCAAATATTATGAAGATTATGAATGCAAAAAATAAATTTACTGCAAACCATCCGAAGTTTGTGGCATTTTTAAGTGCTGTATTCTCCAGAGAGATGGAGGAAGGCACTGTGATCGAGATCACACTCACCAGACCGGGTGAGGAGCCGATGACAACCAATATGAAGATCCAGCAGTCGGATCTGGATCTGATGCGTGAACTTCAGGACATGGCAAAAAATCAGTAAATATCTATGGAAAAAAACGTCTGCACATGCTAAAATATTCTTACGAAAAAATACGAAAAATTATACGTAAGAAAGGATGCACATATGTTGGGTAAACGTTTGGATTATCAGGTGGAAGAAAATAAAATCCATTTTTTCTTTGAAAAAGAAGAGGCATTTTTAGAGGTCATTACTGAGAGTATTATGAATGTCTTTGTTCCTTATGAGACAAAAGGACACCGCTCCAAGGCGATCGAAGGGGAGAAGGCGGTCCGGACAGATTTTGAGGTAAAAGACTGCGGCAGTTATGTTTCAGTTGCAACAAAACAGTTGGAAGCGAGAGTTTATGACGGATTTTATGTGGACTTTTACCGGGATGGAAAGAGCATTTGTGAAGATTACCGCAGCGGGCGTATTTTAAGACCGCTGTTAAGTGAAAAATCTCTCGAAGTGTTAAAGGCAGAGGGACATGATGTGTCCGCAGGTGCAAGCGGCAGCTATCCGGTGCAGACTGTCAAAAAAATGGACGGGGATGAGAAGTTTTACGGACTTGGGGACAAGACCGGATTTTTGAATAAGCGGGATTATGAGTACGAAAACTGGAACTCCGATATCCCACAGGCACACACAGATTCTTACCGCGCACTGTACAAGTCCATTCCGTTTCTGATCACCCTGAAAAAAGAAAGTGTTTACGGTATTTTCTTTGACAATACATACAGATCTTATGTAAACCTTGGAAAAGAAAATCAGGCATATTTTTACTATGGTGCGGACGCCGGAAACCTTGATTACTATTTTATCGCAGGGGATACGATGCCGGACATTGTGGGCGGTTATACCTATCTGACCGGAAGGACTCCGCTTCCACAGCTGTGGACACTCGGTTATCATCAGTCCCGCTGGGGATATGATTCCGCAGACTGCATTAAAAAAGTAGCAGGGAAATACAGAGAACTTGATATCCCATGCGATACGATGCATTTTGATATTGACTATATGGATGGCTACCGTGTCTTTACATGGAATGAGAAAGATTACGGCGATCCGGCAGGAACCATTCAGGAGCTGGCAGATGAGGGATTCAAGGCAGTCTGCATTATCGATCCGGGTGTGAAATTAGATCCTGGTTATGAGAAATACGATGAGGGAATTGCCGGAGATTATTTTGCAAAGACACCGGAAGGGGAAGTCTATGTGAATGCTGTATGGCCGGGAGATTCTGTATACCCGGATTTTGGACAGCCAAAGGTGCGTAAATGGTGGGCAGAAAATCAGAAGTTCCTGACCGATATAGGCGTTGCCGGAGTCTGGAATGACATGAATGAACCGGCAAGTTTTCACGGAGAACTGCCATCAGATGTCGTGTTTACGGATGAAGATCAGAAATCTACCCACGCAGCCATGCACAATGTATACGGACATTTGATGTCCAGGGCAACCTATGAGGGACTTAAGGAACAGACCGGAAAAAGACCATTTGTGATCACCCGCGCATGCTATGCAGGAAGCCAGAAGTATACAACAGTCTGGACCGGGGACAACCAGAGTTTATGGTCACATCTTCAGATGGCAGTGCCACAGTTGTGCAATCTTGGATTGAGTGGATTGGCATTTGCAGGAACGGATGTCGGTGGATTTGGTGCGGACTGTACGGCAGAACTTTTATGCCGCTGGGTACAGGTCGGAGCATTTTCTCCATTGTTCCGGAATCATTCATCCAACGGAAGCATTTATCAGGAGCCGTGGCAGTTCGGGGAAAAGACGGTCAATATATACCGCAAATTTGTGGAGCTGCGTTACCGCCTGCTTCCATATCTGTATGATCTGTTTGCAGAGTGTGAGAAAACAGGACTTCCGATCATGCGTCCACTGGTGCTTCATTATGAAAAGGATGAAAATACGTGGAACTTAAATGATGAATTTTTAGTTGGGGAACATCTTCTTGTGGCACCGGTATTAGAGCAGGGACAGACGAAAAAGATGGTCTATCTGCCGGAAGGAATCTGGTATGATTTCAATACCGGAAAACGTTATGAGGGAAAACAGTATTATCTTGTGGATGCACCGCTTGATACCTGTCCGATGTTTGCCAAAGCAGGAAGTATGATCCCGACTTATGAAGTGATGCAGTATGTAGGGGAAAAGCCATATGATACGTTAAATATGCTTGTATTTCCGGGCGAGGGCACCTATGTGCATTATCAGGACAACGGAAGTGATTTTGCTTATCAGGGTGGAGCCTATAATCAGTACGCATTCACACAGCAGGAAAACGGGGAAGTAACCATGAAGATGATGAAGGAAGGTTATGAGAGACCTTACAAAAAGATCGAATACATTTTTGTGGGCAAATAAGGCAGAAGCAGGAACCCGGGAAAAAATTGCTGCATATCTTATAGTGATGTGATGGAAATAAGGAGTATCGCGTGGACTATCGAGAGGAACAGTTTTTACGTATGCAGCAGTCTGACACTCCGAAAGTGCCTTTTTATATGAGCTATCCGATGCAGAATCTGTATCTCACAGAGATGGAATATGAAAAGGATATGGACCGGATGAAAGAGCTGTATCCAAGGGATGTTTCCCGTATTATGGACGTGATCGAAGATGAGTGCGATAAAATGGAGTATGAGGGAAGTCTCATGTTCGACGAATATCCGGACCGGCTTATGTTAGAGCAGGTGACAGAACGCATTTATCAGACCGTGAAAAATGGAACAGATACCGTGATGGCAGAGGAATTTTGGGGAGGAAACAATCCACCGCCGCCACCACCGGGCAGACCGGGAAGCATGCCGCCACCACCGGGCAGACCCGGAATGATGCCGCCGCCACCGCCACGGCCGGATGATCCGTGGCGCAGCCTGATCGGTGTTATGTTAAACAACGAGATGTACCGCAGAAGATGCCGCCACCGCCGCTGCAGAAGATGGTGGTGATTTTCGTTATTCTTCACCATCAATTTTCTTAAGAATTTAAAAAGAAGCCAAAGAAAATATTGCGGAAAAGGCAAAAACTGCATACAATATAGCTATCGCCGTTCTGGCGGTAGCTATTTTTGTGTGCAGTTTGAGGCACACAGAAGAGGGAAAACAGTCGTATGGATGATTTTGGAGGCTTACAGTGCAGAAAGGTACAATAAAAGCAATTGTTCTGCCAGTCGTTTTTGTTCTGGCAGTGATTATATTCAGTTTTATGACAAATCAGACGAATAAAGACCTGACGACAGAGATGTCGGAGGCAACATTGCCGGTTCTTACCTTATATGATGGGAAAACGGCGATCAATGAATTATATGGTTACACAGAGAAAATGGATGCAGCCTATATGCGCGATACGATCACACCGATCGGGGAAGACAGACTTCTTCCGGTGACGGTGAAGACTTATCAGACCGCAGTGGATAAGATCTCCTATGAGATCCGGAGCCTGGATGCAAAAAGGCTGATCGCAAATGCAGATGTCACTTCCTACACGGAGAATAAGGGAATGATCTCTATGGAACTTCCAATCCAGAATCTGCTGGAGGAAAATGAGGAATATCTGCTCGTGATCCAGCTGGAAAGCGGAGACCGCATGATCTACTACTACACGCGAATCATAGAATCCCAGAACAGTTATGTGTCGGAGTGCATTGATTTTGTCAGACAGTTCAATGATACGACTTTTGACAGTGAGAAAGCGGCATCTCTCAGCACTTATATGGAAAAAACGATCGGCGATAACACGACTTTGCAGTATGTGACATTAAACAATTCACTGAATCAGGTGAGCTGGGCAGAGTTTCATGGCACAAGGCTGACAACACCGGTTCCATCTGTCAAGGAGATCACTCCCACCTACAACGTGATCGTTCTGGACTATGTTGTGACACGGGTAGGACAGAATGGACAGAGCGAATACTATAACGTTGAGGAATACTACAGAGTGCGGTATACCAATACAAGAATGTATCTGTTGAATTTTGAACGGACGATGGAAGAGATTTTCCGGGGGGAAAATGACAGCATCTCAGGAAACAGCATCCTGCTTGGAATCCGCTCGAAGGATGTGGAGTATCAGACCAATGAATCCGGCAAAGTGGTCACTTTTGTGCAGGAGGGAGAACTCTGGAGTTACAATCAGGAGGCAAATACACTTGCAAAAGTGTTCAGTTTCCGGGGATATGAAGGGGTAGATGACCGGGAAAACTATGGTGAGCATGACATTAAGATCGTAAATATTGATGAGGCGGGAAGCATTGACTATATTGTGTATGGCTACATGAACCGCGGAATCCATGAGGGTACGGTGGGCATTGCGGTTTACCATTATGACAGTCTTGCAAATACGAATGAGGAGCAGGTGTTTATCCCATCCAGCCAGTCCTATGAGGTGATGAAATCGGAATTGGGACAGCTGATGTATGTGACCGAGAGTGGCGCATTTTATATTATGGTGGATGGAAATGTCTATGGCATCGATCTGAATTCACTGGATACGAAAGTGCTGGTAGAAGGACTTTCCGACGAAGCGGTCGCAATTTCTGAGTCAAACCGTTTTCTGGCATGGGTGGATCCTTCTGCGGTCCGTGGCAGTGATACGATCCACATGATAGACTTTGTCACGGAGAAAGTGACAGATGTGACCGGGAGCGCTTCTGATTATGTAAAACCATTGGGCTTTATGCAGGAGGATTTTGTGTATGGTGTGGCAAAATCAGCCGATGTCGTGGTAGATGCAGCAGGTAATACGCTGTTTCCTATGTATCAGGTAAAAATCATGGATACATCCTCAGAGGAACATGAGATCTTAAAGACTTATGAGAAACCGGGATATTATGTACAGAACATTACCATCAGTGGTTACACCATATACTTAAACCGTATTCAGAACAATGGAACTGCCTATGTGGATGCAGATCAGGACATGATCATGAACCGTGAGGGTGACAGCCTGAAAGTGGTAGATATTGCAACAAAAAATACGGATGAAAAAGAGACACAGGTTCTGATCACACTGCAGGATGAGGCGAAGAAAAAGACACCGAAGATTCTGACACCGAAAGAGACGATCTTAGAGCAGAAACGTGAAGTCTCCCTGAAAGAAGAAAAGGACAATAACCGTTATTATGTTTATGTAAAGGGAGAAGTCGTGCTGACAACAGACAGTGTCTCTGACGCGATTATTGCGGCAAACAGCCAGATGGGTGTCGTGATCGGTGAAAATCAGCAGTATGTATGGAAACGTTCCAGAAAGACGGCTCAGGCGGCCTTTAATGATATTGTAGTTGGCGAGGAGGACAGTGGAGCAGGAAGCATTGCCCAGTGTGTGAATGCAATCTTGGAAAAAGAGGAAATCAACATCAGCGTCAGTGCGCTGATCTCCCAGGGCGAGACACCGAAGCAGATTCTTCTTAACACCTTAAAGGATGCAACTGTTTTAGATCTTACCGGTTGTACGGTAGATGAAATCCTATACTATGTGAGCAACGGGTATCCGGTATTTGCAATGACAGGAAGCAGTGATGCCGTTCTTGTGGTGGGATATGATGCAAATAATGTTGTGCTTTATGACCCGGCGATGGGGCAGACTTATAAGCGGACGACTGCAGACGCAGATGAAATGTTTTTTAATGCAGGAAATATATTCTTTACTTACCAAAAGTAAAAAGAATACATAAAAATGCATAAAATTTCAGGCGGTTCCGCAGTTCCTTCGTTGAACTTTAACAGTTTTCTGTGGGATGCCTTGCAAATTTAAGGGTAATGGTATATATTTTGAAGAGTATGGAAAAAGTTGATGTATCTGTGGAGGGAAAAACAGATATCGAAGTACTGTGAAAGAGGAAGTGAATGGCATGAGCAAAAAAGAGATTATTGTATCCAATGTTTCAGAAGAACATAATAACCCAATTGCTGAATTAGTTCAGGTTGCGTGTCGTTTTGATAGCGAGATTATTTTAGAAAGTGATAATCGCAGGATCAACGCCAAGAGTATCATGGGAATTATGGCATTCAACCCATCAAAAGGAATGACAGTTAATATCGAGGCAAACGGTGAAGATGAGCAGGAAGCATTAGTAGCAATGGAGAAGTTTTTAGTTTGTGAGTAGTTTTTGTCTGAAGGAGGAACCAATTATGGAAAAGAAGACAACAGCAGCAAAACCAGTAGTAAAAACAACAGCGAAAGAGGCATCTAAGGATACTGTAAAAGAAGCAGCAGTAAAATCTGCACCAGCAAAAGAATCTGTGAAAGAGACAGCAGCTGAGACAAAGGCAGCAGCAGTTGCCAAAGAAGTTGAGAAAAAGGTCGCTGAGACCAAAGAAACAGTAAAAGATACTGCAAAGAAAGCAACAGAAAAAGTGGAAGCAGCAACAAAAACGGTAGTGAAAAAAGCCGCAGCAAAGAAAGCAGCTCCTAAGAAAGAAGAACTGAAACCAGAAGTATTTATCCAGTTCCAGGGACAGGAAGCAGTTGTTGCTGACGTGATCGAGAAAGCAAAGAAACAGTTCGAAGCAGAAGGTCACAGAGCATCTTCCATTAAGAGCATTCAAGTATACTTAAAACCGGAAGAGTATGCAGCATATTATGTGATCAACCAGAAACATGCTGGAAGAGTAGACTTATTTTAATACATAAGATCAGAAGATAACAGAGTGGTTATAAACACAAAAAAGGAATTGCATCTTGCAATTCCTTTTTTGTGTGTTTCGGAGAAACTGTACGGAACAGTTCCTCTGGAAACGATATTATTTATGTTCTTTTTTGTATTTGGATACCAGTTTCTGGATTCTGTCATATGGGTTTAACAGATCGCTGATGGATGAATCATGATTTAAAGTATCAATGATGTAAGCGATGTATTTACTCATATCACAGTTAATGTAGTATGGTCTGGAAAGAAGTTCCGGTGTCTGGTAAGTGAGGTTTGTGGTAACTACTTTGTAAATAGTACCATCTTCCACTGCCTTGTCGAAACGTTCAAGACCGTTGGTGAAGAGACCAAATGTCGAAACAACGAAGATACGGTTTGCCTTTCTCTTCTTTAACTCTGTTGCAACGTCGATCATACTCTCACCGGAGGAGATCATATCATCGATAATGATAACATCTTTTCCCTCTACAGAAGTTCCTAAGAACTCATGGGCAACGATCGGGTTACGGCCGTCTACGATCTTGCTGTAATCACGACGTTTGTAGAACATACCCATATCGACACCAAGTACGTTTGCAAGGTAAACAGCACGGTTTGTACCACCTTCGTCCGGGGAGATGATCATTAAATGGTCATTGTCGAGTTTTAAGTCATCACAGTTCTTTAAGATACCTTTGATGAACTGGTAAGCCGGCTGAACAGTCTCAAATCCTTTGAGAGGGATCGCGTTCTGGACACGAGGATCATGAGCATCAAAAGTGATGATATTGTCAACACCCATAGCAGTCAGTTCCTGTAATGCAAGTGCACAGTCTAAGGACTCACGTGCAGTACGTTTGTGCTGACGGCTTTCATATAAGAAAGGAATGATTGCTGTGATACGTCTTGCTTTACCGCCGACAGCAGCAATAATACGTTTGAGATCAGCGTAATGGTCATCTGGGGACATGTGGTTTTCGTGACCGGATACAGAGTAAGTGAGGCTGTAGTTGGTTACGTCTACCATCAGATAAAGATCATATCCACGGACAGATTCTTTGATCACACCTTTGGCTTCACCTGTTCCAAAACGAGGTACAGATGTGGAGATGATGTAAGAGTCACGGTGGTATCCTTTGAATGCAGCTTCATTCTTATGTGCATGTTCTCTTTTCTCTCTCCAGCCTACTAAGTACTGGTCAACTTTGGCACCTAATTCTTCACAGCTTTTTAAGGGAATTAAGCCGAGGGCGCCGTCTGGCATGGTTTCTAGAATTCTTTCATCGTTTGGCATGAGTGGTTTTCCTCCATAAAAATTAAACATTAACAATTTATTTCAATAGATGCTGGATAAGGGGATATCCAGAGCATCTAGTGAATACGTTTTTTCAAGCGGATATCATCACCGAACAGTTTGATGATGGTATAGCTGTTGGATATTCTTGAAAGTACACGTTCTGAATAAATATCGGCAACCTGGTTCATATTCAGGTTGGTGGAAATGATCGTGGACTTCTGTCTTAAGATACGTTCATTTAAACACAGAAACAGCTGCGATGTGGTAAAAGAGTTTGAAAGCTCCGTACCGAGATCATCAATGATGAGCAGATCGCAGTCAAAAATATTCTGGTGTGTGGCGATGGCATCTGCATCTTTTTCAAACACACCTTTGCTTAATATATCAAATAATTGGAACGCCGTAAAGTAGATTACGGAATGTCCTGAATCTAATAATTCTTTTGCAATGCAGTTTGAGAGAAACGTCTTCCCAATTCCGGTATCTCCAAAAAAGTAAAGATTAGCAAAAGTGGTATCAAACTGATCTACAAATTCATGGCATCTTGCAACCGCGGCTTTGGCAGTGGCAAGGGATGTAAGTCCTGTCGCAGGGTTGATGTTGGAATCTGAATAATAATCCAGAGACAGCGTACTGAAATTCTCCCTTGCAAGAATGTCCTTAATATTGGACTGGGTATAGATCAGATCGATCGCCTGCTGTTTGAAGCAGTGGCATGGTTTACCATCGATATAGCCTGTATCTTTACAGTCCGGACACTCATAAACCGGCTCGAAATAGTTTTCCGGGAGAGAGAGTTCTTTCATGAGAGCTTTCTTTCTTGTGCGGAGATTTTTCAGTTCCGCTTTTAATTCGGTGAGAGCAGAACTGTCCCCATCTAAGAGACGTCTTGCGGATGCCACGGAAATCTCCGCAATAGAGGCATCTAATGCCTTCAGTTCCGGGGAACGTTCATAGGCAGCTTTTGTGCGCTCTTCTAACTGATGTTGTGCTTTTAGCTGTTTTGCGTCGTAAGAACGAAAAATTTCGTCATACTGCGAATTATTCAATGCCATTGGATTCTCCCTGTTGTCCTGTAAGATGAGGATACTGCATCATCTAGTGTTGTGCAGAAGTTGTGAGCAGCATTTTTTCCAGCTGATCGTAATCGTAGGAACGCTGTTCAAAATTATTAAAACGGTTTTTCGGTTGGGATGTCTGTGCGGTGTTTGGAACCGCAGTTTTTTTCTTCTTCTGGTGAGCTTCATCCAGTCTTGCAATATCTTCCAAAGTGCTTACGTGATTCTTCTTCCAGCTGGTCAGAATAGAGTCAATATATTCAAACTTTGGCTGATGTATCGCCTGTATGGTGCGTTCACAGGCAGTCGTGATGACCTCAGATGAAAATCCATAGTCAGACCGCCACTTATCAATATAGGCAGTCTCTGCCGGAACAAGGGAACGTCCATTGATTCCCAGTGCCTTCATAACGGAAAAATAAAGCTGGCTATGCAGGCCGGCAGTCAGCTTTGCCTGTTCTACAGTTGTAATGTGATTATCAGCCCAGGCAAGGGCAACCTTTTCTATGTAGCGGATACTGGTGTGTCCTTTGCTCACGCAGTACTCCACCAGATACTCAATGAGATCTGTGGAAAAACCAAGACCGTCGTACCAGTATAAAATGCTGTTCATATCCGTTGGGGTTAAAATACGTCCCAGGTAACGCTCAGCAATAAATAAAAGTTCTGCCACAGATTCCTGTTTGCGGAACATGGAGATATCCTCAGCAGAGTAGTTCTTCGGTTCCGGAACAGATGGCTTCAAAGAAGATTCTTCCGGGGATACGGCTGCGGAATATTCAGAAGAAGCAGTTTCCTGTGTGGATACTGTCACAGGGTCTTCGTTCTCAGCTGGTCTGCGCTTTGTGTCCAAAAAACAGACACCGGTCAGATTCTCACTGGAGTCATATTCCAGACGGAGCAGATGCATACGCTCCCAGTAACTTAAAGCACGTTTAATGTCCTTTTCGGTGTGCTCGAATTTATCTGCCATGGCAGAAATAGAAAACGCTGCATCCGGTGCGTTTAACTGCCGTAACAGATAAAGATATATTTTTACAAACTCTCCATTGGCATCAGACATATATTCATCAATGAAAATATTCGATACACTGGTGGCAGAGGTCTGACTGTCACTATGAAGTGTTATATTTGCCATTATGTTCCTTCCTTTCATACAAAGCTGGATGGAATATCCTATCCATCAGCTCGTCCCAAATTATAGCACAGGAATGTAAAAAAGAGAAGAAAAAAATTGCCAACAAACCCAGTAAAATCAAGGGTTTTCAAAAGTGTGGATAATGTGGATAAAAAAGAGTTCCAGGAAAACCTCATTTTGTGAAAAACGTACGAAAGTGAGGAAATACAAGGACTCACAGCTTTTTGACATAAAAATGTGGATAACTTTATGTAAACAAAAAAATCCACATTCAAAAGTTGAAGTTTTCCCCAATTGAATGTGGATAATGTGGATAAGTTATCTGCCAAGCAGGTGTTCGCCAACATTTACAATGTCTCCGGCGCCCATAGTTATCAACAAATCACCGTTTATACAATTTTTTAATAAAAAGTTTTCAATTTCTGTAAAGGAAGGAAAATAATGGACATCCGTGCCTTTTTCCTTTAATTTTGCTTCGATATCTCTGGAACTGATGCCGAAAGTATTCTTTTCGCGGGCTGCATAAATATCAGCTAATACCACAACATCTGCCATGGAGAGAACCTCTGCAAAATCATTTAAAAATGCCTTTGTTCTGGAGTAAGTATGTGGCTGGAATACAAGCACCAGACGTTTGTGTGGATATTTTTCCGCGGCGGTCAACGTAGCGCGGATCTCTGTCGGATGATGTGCATAATCATCAATGACCGTAACGCCATCTACGCATCCTTTATACTGGAAACGTCTGTCCGCACCGCCGAAAGCAGAAAGCCCTGCAAGAATGTCTTCTTTTGGGATCTTTAGATCAAGGGCAAGGGCAATGGCAGCGAGAGCGTTGGAAACATTGTGCAGTCCAGGTACATTCAGGGAGACATCCATGACTTTCTCGCCGTGGTACATGGCAGTAAAGCCTGCACATGCTTTTTCGTTAAAGGTAATGTCAGCAGGATAAAAATCGCAGGCATCACTCATGCCGTAGGTAATGACCTGTGGAGCGAGTCCCTCTACGATCTCCTGATAGTTCTCAATTTCGCCGTTGATGATAATGGCACCATTTTCTTTTGTATTTTTTGCAAATAAGTGGAAAGAATTGCGGATATCATGAATATCTTTAAAGAAGTCAAGATGTTCCGCTTCTATATTTAAAATAATGCTGTATTTTGGACGGAAATTCAAAAAGCTGTTTGTATATTCACAGGCCTCGGAGATAAATACGTCAGATTTTCCGACGCGGAGATTTCCATCGATCGCTTTTAAGATACCGCCGACTGTGATGGTTGGATCTTTTTTAGCGGCGAGCAGAATCTGGGAGATCATGGAAGTTGTGGTTGTTTTTCCATGGGTACCGGATACTGCGATGGAATTCTGATAGTTATCCATAATCTGACCGAGCAGTTCTGCGCGGCTTAACATCGGAATACCTTTTTCTTTTGCAGCGGCAAATTCCGGGTTATCTTCACGGATCGCTGCGGTGTACACGATAAGATCGATACCTTCTATAATATTGGAAGCTTTCTGGCCATAGAAAATCTGCATTCCCATATGCTCTAAGTGTCTGGTGAGTTCAGATTCTTTGGAGTCAGAACCGGAAATCGTAAAATGTTCCTCAAAAAGAATCTCAGCGAGACCGCTCATGCTGATTCCGCCGATTCCGATAAAGTGAATGTGTATTGGTTCCTGAAAATTAATTTTATACATATTATGGATACCTGCCTGTTTTTTCGTTGATTGTTGATGAAAAAGTTTATGAAAAACTTCCTCATTTTATAACAAGGCGTTGTATAACGCCTGAAACAGTTACATTATAACCATATATCAGGAATTTGCAAATTCTTTTCGGACAATTCCATGTTAGCTATTTTGACGAAAAAAACAGGACAAACACACATATTTGTATAAAATGTCAAAAAAAAGAAAAAATTTCTGAAAAAATTGTGTAAAATGATGTACATTGAAAAATGGTTGTGATATACTTGAAATATCAAGAGGACTAGATTGACTAGAAAGTGACGAGAGGTGATTGACGTGATTCGAAAAGAAATGATAGCAATGCTATTAGCGGGAGGTCAGGGAAGCCGTTTAGGTGTCCTGACATCAAAAGTTGCAAAACCGGCAGTTGCATTTGGAGGCAAGTATCGTATTATCGATTTTCCATTGAGCAACTGCATTAACTCCGGAATTGATACGGTTGGTGTATTGACACAGTATCAGCCATTACGTTTGAATACCCATATCGGAATTGGTATTCCGTGGGATCTTGATCGTAATAACGGAGGAGTAACAGTACTTCCACCATACGAGAAGAGTAATAACAGTGAGTGGTATTCAGGAACTGCCAATGCAATTTATCAGAATATGAATTACATGGAGCAGTACAATCCGGAATATGTACTGATTTTATCTGGTGACCATATCTACAAGATGGATTATGAAGTCATGCTTGATTTCCATAAGGAAAATAACGCAGATGTTACAATTGCCACAATGCCTGTTCCATTAGAGGAGGCAAGCCGTTTTGGTATTGTGATCGCAGATGAAGATAAACGAATTCAGGATTTTGAAGAGAAACCGGAACATCCAAGAAGTAATCTAGCCTCAATGGGAATCTACATATTTAGCTGGAAGGTATTGAAGGAAGCTCTGACTGCAATGAAAGATCAGAGCAACTGTGACTTTGGTAAGCATATCATTCCTTACTGCCACGAGAAGAAACAGCGTCTGTTTGCTTACGAGTATAACGGATATTGGAAAGATGTAGGAACGCTTGGCTCTTATTGGGAAGCCAATATGGAACTGATCGATCTGATCCCGGAATTCAACCTGTATGAGGAATACTGGAAGATTTACACGAAGAGTGATATTATCCAGCCGCAGTATCTGTCAGCAGACAGTATTGTTGAGAAGAGTATCATCGGAGAGGGATCTGAGATTTACGGAGAGGTTCACAGTTCTGTCATCGGAGCCGGCGTTACGATCGGCAAGGGCAGTGTCGTGAGAGATTCCATTATTATGAAGGGAACCCAGATCGGTGAGAATGTCGTCATAGACAAAGCAATTATTGCTGAAAACTGCAGCATTGGTGATAACGTTACATTAGGTGTTGGAGAGGAAAAACCGAACAAGTTCAATGAGAAGATTTACTCCTTTGGTCTTGTGACGATCGGAGAGGATTCCGAAGTTCCATCGAACGTCTCAGTCGGAAAGAACACTGCAATTTCCGGCAAGACCACAAAAGAAGATTATCCGGAAGGAATTCTTGACAGCGGTGAAGTAATTATTAAGGCAGGTGACTCAGAATGAAGGCAGTAGGAATTATTTTAGCTGGCGGTAATAACAGCCGCATGCAGGAATTATCGAACAAACGAGCAATTGCAGCAATGCCGATCGGAGGCAGTTACCGGAGCATCGACTTCGCTCTGAGCAATATGAGTAATTCTCATGTACAGACAGTGGCAGTGCTGACACAGTACAGTGCAAGATCCCTGAATGAACATTTAAGTTCTTCCAAATGGTGGGATTTCGGACGTAAACAGGGTGGTTTATATGTATTCAACCCAACTGTAACAGTGGATAACAGCTGGTGGTACCGTGGCACAGCAGATGCGATGTACCAGAATATCAGTTTCCTGAAAAAACGTCATGAGCCATATGTCATCATCAGCAGTGGTGACTGTGTATACAAACTTGATTTTAACAAAGTCCTTGATTACCATATCGAGAAGAAAGCAGATATCACGGTTGTGTGCAAAGATATGGATCCGAATGTGGATGTCAGCCGTTTTGGTGTTGTCCGCATGAATGAGGATTCCAGAATCGTTGAGTTTGAGGAGAAACCAATGGTTTCCCAGTCCAATACGATTTCTACAGGTATCTACATTGTCCGCAGAAGACAGCTCATTGAGATGTTAGAGCGGAGTGCTGATGAGGGAAGATGGGATTTTGTAACGGATATCCTGATCCGTTATAAGAATATGAAGCGTATCTATGGTTATAAGATGAAAGAATACTGGAGCAATATTGCATCCGTGGATTCTTATTACCAGACGAATATGGACTTCTTAAAACCGGAAGTCAGAAATTACTTCTTTAAAGAAGAACCGGGAATTTTCTCGAAAGTGGATGATCTTCCACCGGCAAAATATAATGCAGGATCAGACGTGAAAAACAGCCTGATCGCGAGCGGATGTATTATCAACAGTAAGGTTGAAAATTCTATCTTATTTAAGAAGGTATTTGTCGGAAAAAATTGTGTGATCAAGAATTCCATTATTTTAAACGATGTTTATATTGGGGATAATACACACATTGAAAACTGTATCGTTGAGAGCCGTGATACATTGAAAGCCAACACATACTATTGTGGAGAGAATGGAATTAAGATCGTATCTGAGAACAATGAGAGATATGTATTATAGCCAGAATCACAGAGTTACTTACAGGGTGACAAAAACTTGCGTTAGATGAAGACCGAAAAGGGGGACTGAGACATCATGCAGATTACAGACGTCAGAATTAGAAAAGTTGAAAAGGAAGGCAAAATGAAAGCCGTAGTTTCCATTACCATAGATGAAGAATTTGTGGTACATGATATTAAGATCATTGAAGGAGAGAAAGGATTATTCATTGCGATGCCAAGCAGAAAGGCAGCAGACGGGGAATACCGTGATATCGCACATCCGATCAATTCCAATACAAGAGACCGTATTCAGAAACTGATCCTTGAAAAGTATCAGGAAACAATGGCTGCGGAAGAATAAGAACTGTAGATGAGCGGGCCGCTATGGGGATAGCGGCTCGTTTTTTGCGTATGATGATGAGAAAGATACATGCATTCATGCAGAAATAAAAGTTGCATTCCTTACTTGCCAAATTCAAAATCTTCTGTAAAATAGAACATACGGAATAGAACAATGGAAATCATTTAATCATATTGAGAGGAACAGAACAATGGAACAGTTAAAAGCAGTCATTCTTGCAGCAGGAAAAGGAACCCGGATGAAATCAGATCTTCCAAAAGTGGTTCACACGATCGAGGGAAAATGCCTTGTAGATTATGCAATTGACGCAGCAATCGGCGCAGGTGCAGATGATATCTGTCTGGTAGTAGGATATAAACATGAAGTAGTGGAGAATAGCATTTCTCATAAAAATGTGAAATTTGCATTACAGGAAGAACAGTTGGGAACCGGTCATGCAGTAAAATGTGCCAGAGATTTCTTAGGGGATGAGGGACAGACGCTGATTTTATTTGGTGATACACCACTTATCACAGCAGAAACATTAAACCGCCTGGCAGAGCATCATAAGAAAAACGGAAATACAGTTACGGTACTTTCTGCGATGATCGACAATCCAACCGGATACGGAAGAATTATCCGCGATGCGGAAGGCAGATTTGTGAAGAGCGTAGAGCACAAGGATGCTTCACCGGAAGAGTTAAAGTCTCATGAGATCAATTCCGGCATGTACATTTTCGATACAAAAGAATTGAAGGAAGCACTTGATAAGCTGACACCGAACAACGTGCAGGGCGAGTACTATCTGCCGGATACCCTTACCATCATCAAAAACAAAGGACTTAAAGTAGATGCTTTTGCACTCGATGATCCGGAAGATATCACAGGTGTTAACGATCAGGAGCAGTTAGCCGCAGCGGCTGAGATCATCCGCGCGAGAACTGCAAAATAATCTGCTGGAGTTTTTCATTAACTATGAATAGATAATTGCGAAACTCGTGAAAATCTAAATTGAATTGTGAAAAATTAACAAAAGCTTGAGAAAACACTGGGGAGCGGTCGACACTTAGAAGGCAGGTGCGATGTTAATCGTGCCTGGCTTCTTAGTACCGTTACCAGCGACACGTAGCGAGAGCGTGTTTTTGAAAATTTTGTTAATTTTGAACAATTGAAAGAATATTATGATGAGTTTCGCAATTGCCTATTGACTATGGAAAGCAGAGGAGGACAGGACATGTTTTTAATTGTAGGATTAGGCAATCCAACAAAGCAGTACGAAAAGACGAGACACAATATCGGCTTTGATGTCATGGATGCCTTGGCAGATAAATATAATATTAGTATCAGTGAGAACAAGCACAAGGCACTTTGCGGAAAAGGTGTCATTGAAGGAATGAAAGTTGTGCTGGCGAAGCCGCAGACTTACATGAACTTAAGCGGTGAGAGTGTGGCAGAACTGGTCAATTATTATAAATTGGATCCAGAATCGGAACTGATTGTCGTTTTCGATGATATCAGCTTAGAACCGGGTAATATCCGTATCCGCAAAAAAGGAAGTGCCGGTGGACATAACGGAATCAAAAATATTATTGCCATGACAGGCACGCAGAATTTTATGCGCATCAAAGTCGGTGTCGGCGAGAAGCCGAAGGGCTGGGATCTGGCAGACTATGTGTTGGGACATTTCAGTACCGAAGACCGCGCCAAAGTGGAGGAAGCGATCGGACATGCGATGGATGCAGCCGTTTTGATGATGCAGGGCGAAGTCGACAAGGCAATGAATGATTACAATAGTAAAAACAAGTAAAACAAAGCATTTGCAGTAATGAGTATTAAGATCATGAAAGTGGGAGAATTCCGGGCTGCAGAGAGGAGCGCGACGGCGTGAGAGCATTCACTGAACCCTTAACACAACTGCAGGGTTATGAAGAGTTAGAGCAGGCAGTGCAGAAGACCGAAGGAGTCATTTTGGTTTCCGGTTGCATTGACGCAGTAAAACCACATATTGTATACAGTGTTCACAATGGTTCTGGCAACAGAATCATTGTTACTTTTCATGAGCAAAAAGCGAAAGAATTGTTGGAAGAATACCGTTTTTTTGATAAAAACGTGGCATATTATCCGGCGAAAGATATTCTTTTTTATCAGTCGGATATCCGTGGAAATGTTCTGACATCAGAACGTATCAATGCCCTGAAAATGATGGCTGAGGAGAAGGAATGTACCATTATTACTACATTTGATGGCCTGATGAATCCGATGCCTGCCCCGGAAAAGTTTATCCAGGCAGTGAAGAAAATCTCCGTGGGCGATACCGTGGAGTTAAACGGACTGACCAGACATCTGGTAGAGCTTGGATATGAGAAAAACTATCAGGCAGAGACGATGGGAGAATTTTCTGTGCGCGGCGGAATCATTGATATTTTTCCGTTAACAGAGGAAACGCCGTTTCGAATCGAACTTTGGGGCGATGAGGTGGATTCCATCCGTTCGTTTGATCCGGAGAGCCAGCGTTCCATTGAAAATCTTGAGGAAATCTATATTTATCCGGCGTGTGAACTTGTCCTGACGGAAGAAGAACGGAGAAATGGTGTCGCAAGGATTCAGAAAGAGGCAGAAAAAACTGCAGAGAAGTTCCGCAAAGAGATGAAAACCGAGGAGGCTTACCGCATAAAGTCCATGGCAGACCAGATTGCGGAAGAGACGATGGAGTACGGCATTACCGCAGGACTGGATGCCTATCTGTCCTATTTTTGTGAGGAGAGGGTATCTTTATTAGATTATCTGAAAAAAGAAGATTCCATCGTATTTCTGGATGAGACAGTGCGCACAATCGAGCGTGGACAGTCCACAGAAACCGAGTTTTCCGAGAGTATGAAACAACGTCTGGAAAAAGGATACATTCTTCCGGGACAGATGCGCGAACTTTTTTCCTGCAAAGAAATACTTGCCCAAATAAATCAGAGACGATGTGTGGCAATGGTTGCACTGGATATGAAGTGTAACCAGTTAAACATCAAAGACCGCATCGCAATCGAAAGCCGTACTGTGAATCCTTACAACAACAGTTTTGAGCTTCTTGTGAAAGACCTGAAGCGCTATAAGAAAAACGGATACCGCATGATCTTACTATCGAGTTCGAGAACCCGTGCAAAACGTCTTGCGGAAGATCTGATGAACGAGGAGCTTCCGGCATTTTACTCGGAAGACTTTGACCGTGTTTTAAGTCCGGGAGAAATCATGACAGGATATGGCAAGGTGAAAAAAGGGTATGAGTATCCGGCAGTCAAGTTCGTTGTGATTTCTGAGAGTGATATTTTTGGCTCGGAAAAGAAGAAAAAGAAACGCCACCGCATGTATGAGGGTGAGAAAATAGCCAGTTTTACCGATTTGAATATCGGTGACTATGTCGTGCATGAAAATCATGGACTTGGAATTTACCGTGGCATTGAAAAAATCGAAGTAGACAAGACCGTGAAGGATTATATCAAGATTGAGTATGCCGGAGGTGGAAATCTCTATATTCTGGCGACACAGCTGGAACTGATCCAGAAATATGCCGGTGCGGACGCTAAAAAGCCGAAATTAAATAAACTTGGTGGACAGGAATGGAATAAGACCAAGACGAAAGTCCGCGGAGCGGTCAAAGAGATTGCAGGAGATCTGGTGCGTTTATACGCAGTGCGGCAGAGTGAGCGCGGTTTTGCCTATGGGTCGGATACTGTCTGGCAGCGCGAGTTTGAGGAGATGTTCCCATTCGAGGAGACGGAAGATCAGGACCTTGCGATCGAGGCAACGAAAAAAGATATGGAGAGCACGAAGATCATGGATCGTCTGATCTGCGGTGACGTTGGCTATGGTAAGACTGAGATTGCCATCCGTGCGGCGTTTAAGGCGGTGCAGGATGGGAAACAGGTTGCATTTTTGGTGCCAACAACCATTTTGGCGCAGCAGCATTACAACAATTTTGTACAGCGCATGAAGGATTTTCCGGTGAATATCGATCTGCTCTGCCGTTTTCGTTCTGCAGGTGAGCAGAAAAAGACATTAGAAAAACTGAAAAAAGGTCAGGTGGATATCATTATTGGTACACACCGTCTTTTATCGAAAGATGTGGTGTTCAAAGATCTTGGACTTCTGATGATCGACGAGGAACAGCGTTTTGGTGTCACTCACAAGGAAAAGATTAAGCAGTTAAAAAATAACATTGATGTGCTCACTTTAACCGCGACACCAATCCCAAGAACACTGCATATGAGTCTGATCGGAATCCGTGACATGAGTGTGTTGGAAGAACCGCCGATGGATCGGATCCCAATCCAGACCTATGTGATGGAATATAATGAGGAGCTTGTGCGGGAAGCAATATCCAGAGAGCTGGCACGTGGCGGACAGGCATATTATGTATACAACCGCGTGAAAGAGATTGCAGATGTGGCAGCGAAGATCGCAGAGCTTGTGCCGGAGGCGAATGTCGCCTATGCACATGGACAGATGAAAGAGACCGAACTGGAAAATATCATGTACAAGTTTATCAACGGGGAGATCGACGTGCTTGTGTCGACGACGATCATTGAGACCGGACTTGATATTTCCAATGTCAACACTATGATCATCCACGATGCGGACAACATGGGACTGTCACAGCTCTATCAGCTTCGCGGACGCGTGGGACGCTCAAACCGGACAGCGTATGCGTTTTTAATGTATAAGCGCGATAAGATGTTAAAAGAAGTTGCAGAGAAACGTCTCGCTGCGATCAAAGAGTACACAGAGCTCGGCAGTGGTTTTAAAATTGCAATGCGTGACCTTGAGATCCGTGGCGCAGGAAATCTGCTCGGCGCAGAGCAGCACGGGCATATGGAGGCGGTCGGCTATGACCTCTACTGCAAGATGTTAAACGAGGCAGTCAAAGAGGCGAAGGGTATGAAGCAGGAGGAAAGCTTTGACACCACGATCGACATTGACATCGATGCCTATATTCCGATGGGGTACATCCCAAATGAGGTGCAAAAACTCGATATCTACAAACGTATTGCAGACATCCAGACGGATGAGGAGACGGAGGAGATGTTAGAGGAGCTGATCGACCGTTTCGGTGATCCGCCAAAACCGGTGGAAAATCTGCTTTACATTGCAAAAATAAAGTCATTGGCGCATGAAGTTTATATGACAGAGATTTCGCAAAAAGCCGATACCGTGAAGTTCACGCTTTACGGGAAGGCGAAACTTGATGTGGCAAAAATCCCTGAGTTTATCGCGTCTTATGGCAATAACCTGAAATTTACCATGGATGCCAAAGCACCGTATTTTACTTATTTTTTGAAGAAAAATTCCAGGGAAAAGAATGTGGATGCCAGAGCTGTGATAGAAGATTTTTTAGATGGTGTGAGGGAAAACTTAAAGATTGCGCAGGACTCTGTGAAAAAAGAGTGAAAAATCTTGCGGCACCGGTAAAAAAGCACTATAATAGGAAAAGTGACTATCCATGTATTAAAATCGAGTGGATACATTTAGGAGGCTAAATCCTCTGCTCCCGCAGGGGCAGTCGCATTTTGCTCCGCAAAACAAGGAGGATTTATGAAGGCGAAGAGATTTACAACACTGCTCGTAAGCGGTGTTTTAGCAGCATCTATGTTAGTGGGATGTGGCGGCATAAATAAAAATGCAACCGTTGCAACCTTAGATGGACAGGAAATTAAGTTAGGAGTAGCTAATTTTGCAGCGCGTCTGCAGCAGGCGGAGGCAGATGATTTTTACAGAGCTTATTTTGGAGACGATGTGTGGTCATCCGATCTGTATAACAATGGAACAACCATGGAAGATAACACGAAGAACAGTGTCATCGAGATGATTGAAAATTTATATATTTTACAGAATCATATGGCAGATTATAACGTGACATTGACAGATGATGAGACTGCAAAAATCGCAGAGGTAGCAGCCCAGTTTATGGCAGACAATGATGATAAAGCAATCAATGCACTCGGAGCAACAGAAGATATTGTGAAGGAATACCTTACCTTAGTGACAGTTCAGAGTAAAATGCGTGCAGCAATCGTTGCAGATGCAGACACGAATGTCAGTGATGCAGATGCCAACACAAGTGCATATAGTTATGTCAATGTATCGAAAACCAGTTACAAGGATGCAGACGGAAATACACAGGAATATACAGATGATGAGAAAGCAGAACTTGCAGATACAGTTCAGAAATTCCATGATGCAGCAGCAGACACGACACTTGATACAGCCGCAGATGAGTATGGATATACGGTGAGTACAGGTACATTTTCATCAGATAACACCACATTGGATGAAGAAGTGTTGAACGCATTAGAGGGACTTAAGAGTGAAGGGGAGCTCTCTGACGTAGTGGAGACAGATAATTATTATTATGTGCTCCGCCTTGACGAGATCACAGATGCAGATGCCACAGAGGAACACAGACAGGAGATCATCAGCCAGCGTCAGAGCGATTTATATAATGAAGTCCTTCAGGGCTGGAAAGATGAAGCAGAGTGGGTATTAAAAGATAAAGTGTGGGATAAAGTTACATTTGATAACTTATTCACAACAACCGTAGAATCAACAGAGACAACAGAGACTACCGAAAGCAGCACAACAGACAATGCAGTGACAGAGAATACAGAGGCAGTGGAAGGCACAGAATCTGTACAATAATAGAAAAAAAGAGACAGGATAATCAGAGGAAGCATACAGCTTTGGAGATTATCCTGTTTTTTACTCCTGAATCACTTTCTTACGCAGCAAAACAGCAAGTGTTTTACTGCTGAGTGAACAGTAACAAAAAACGTTCCGCAAGGATGCACACTCGCGCAGTTGTGCTTGTGCAAAGGGAACGTTTATGCTATTCTAAAAAAAGATGTGTATCAGCAGTTGAGACGTGCAGATATAGCGGAAAACCGAAGTGTACATGCACTGCGGAAGAAAGAATAATAAGAGGAATCTTGCAGCAATGAAAAAAGATAATATAGTACTGATCGGAATGCCTGGAGTGGGAAAAAGCACCGCAGGTGTCATTCTTGCGAAAGTTTTAGGATATGAATTTGTAGATGCAGATCTTGTGATCCAGAAAGAGGAAGGCAGGCTTTTAAAGGAGATCATTGAGGAAGTTGGAACAGACGGTTTTATCGCAGTGGAGAACCGCGTGAACAGCTCGCTTGAGGTCGACCATTCGATCATTGCCACAGGCGGAAGTGTTGTCTATGGAAAAGAAGCGATGGAACATTTGAAAAGCATAGGAACAGTGGTTTATTTACAGCTCCCATTTGAGGAGTTAAACAGAAGATTGAGCGACATCAAAGGCCGTGGTGTTGTTTTAAAAGATGGACAGACTTTAAAAGATCTGTATGAGGAACGTGTTCCGTTATATGAAAAATATGCGGATATCACGGTAAACGAATATGGTCTGAATGTGGAGCAGACCATTGATAAAATTTTGAGTTTGAGGAATGAAAAGAAATGCAAAAAATAAAGTTGACAAAAAAAGTAATCATAGAACTATTTGTGATAGCAGGTTTATTTTTGGTTTTACTGTTTTTTGCAGTTTCGCAGAAAGTCGCGATCGGACAGAAATACCAGCAGGTTTATTTTAATGGAGAACTTGTTGGAAATGTCGCAAATCATGTATCCGTAGATGATGCGGTGCATGAGGTACGCCGTGAACTTGCAGCAGAGAGTGATGAACCTCTCTGCATGGATTATGAATATTCTTCCAGCAAAGCCAATCATTGGTTCACTTCTTTAATGACGGAAGATGCATTAAAAGAAGCCTTGAAGGAGAAAATGAAAGTATCAGAAATTGAAACACAGGTGAGAGCCTACACAGTAGCAATTGAAGGCTATCGCGGCAATTTCAAAAGTATGGACGAAGTGACGGAATTTTTGAATACGGTCAAAAATGAGGCTGATACGGAAGGACAGTTTACAACACAGATTTCCAAAGAAGCCGGACATATCAGTGGTATTTATACAGCACAGCTTACAGAAGTGGATCCAGAAGAGAATACAGAGGTGATACCGGAGGAAACGCTTGCAGATCAGGTGTCTGCCGGAGTCAATGGGGCATTTACCTATCAGATGGAATACGCAATGGCAAATCCAAGGGATGACAGTTACGAGACGGGAACCGTTGGAATGGAATTTATAGAGCGCGTCGAAGTGTATGAGAAGTACATTTCCGGGGATGCATTGTCAGATGTGGAAACACAGGTAGAAGAAGTCACAAAAGAAAAAGAAACGAATAAAATATATGTAGTAGAGAGCGGTGATGTACTTTCTGTTATCGCGATGGATCATGATACAACAGTAGCCAATATCATGGCATTGAACGGATTTGACAATGCAGATGCAAGAATTTATCCGGGACAGGAGATCATCATTGCAGTGCCGGAACCGGATTTAAGCCTTCGCATTAAAAAAGGTGAAGTCTATGAAGAGGATTATAATGCAGAGCCGACCATCATAAAAAATGATGAATGGTATACGACAAAACAGGTGGTACACCAGGAAGGCACGACCGGACACAGAGAGCGTAATGACATTGTCACCTATGAAAATGGAATTGAGGTTGCGAGGGAGCTTGCGCATGAGACAATCATGGTGGAATCGACACCGGCAATCATTGAGCAGGGAACAATCACGCCGCCAACGTATATCAAACCATTGGCAGGTGGGCATTTCACATCAGGATTCGGACGCCGCTGGGGAAGAATGCACAAGGGCGTTGACTGGGGATGCCCGGTCGGAACAACCGTTTATGCATCCAGTGCAGGAACTGTTGTCAGTGCCGGTTACAGCAAGGGATATGGCAATAATGTTGTCATCAGCCATCCGGATGGCAGAATGACACGATATGCACATAACAGTAAATTACTGGTATCAGCAGGTCAGTGGGTAGAACAGGGACAGAGCATTGCACTGAGCGGAAGTACCGGAAGATCTACTGGTCCACATGTTCATTTTGAGATTTATATCAATGGAGTTGCAGTAAATCCATTGAATTATATTGGTCAGTAATGGTATAATAAGCGGAAGAAAGAACCGCTTGACAAAAAGATATAATGGTTACTATAATAATGTGTTTGTATGCAACCATTCGATAAGTCTGTAAGTTGATGGCAGACTGGACGAAAATGTTCATAGAGGTGTGATATGGAACAATATGTAATTAAAGGTGGAAATCCTTTGGTTGGAGAAGTTGAGATTGGCGGAGCAAAAAATGCGGCACTGGCAATCCTTTCTGCAGCCGTAATGACGGATGAAACTGTTACGATAGAGAATCTCCCAAACGTGAGAGATATTAATGTATTATTAAACGCAATTCAGGAAATTGGAGCAAAAGTCGACCGGATCGACGCTCACACTGTTAAGATCAATGGATCATTTATCCGTGATTTTAATGTTGACAATGAATATATCAGAAAAATCAGAGCATCTTATTATCTGATCGGTGCTTTGTTAGGAAAATATAAAAGAGCAGAAGTGGCACTTCCGGGTGGATGTAATATCGGAAGCCGTCCAATCGATCTACATTTAAAAGGATTCAGTGCATTAGGCGCCAATGTTGATATTAAACATGGGCTTGTTCTTGCATCTGCAGAAAAGCTGACAGGAACCCATATTTATCTGGATAAAGTATCTGTCGGAGCAACCATTAACATTATGATGGCAGCTTCTATGGCAGAGGGAAAAACAATTATTGAGAACGCAGCAAAAGAGCCACATGTGGTGGATGTTGCGAACTTCTTAAACAGCATGGGCGCGCAGATCCGTGGTGCTGGTACGGATGTAATCCGGATTGTCGGTGTGGAAAAACTCCACAAGACAGAGTATTCTATTATCCCGGATCAGATTGAGGCGGGAACCTTTATGTTTGCAGCAGCTGCAACAAAAGGAGATGTCACAGTAAAGAATGTCATTCCAAAGCATTTGGAAGCAACCACTGCAAAACTTTTGGAAATTGGCTGTGAAGTGGAAGAGTTTGATGACGCAGTGCGTGTTGTGGCTTCCAAACCGCTTCATCATACACAGGTGACAACACTTCCATACCCGGGATTCCCAACAGACATGCAGCCACAGATGGCAGTTGTTCTTGGAATTTCCGAGGGAACAAGTACGGTGACTGAGAGTATTTTTGAGAATCGTTTCAAATATGTTGATGAACTGACACGTATGGGTGCCAATATTAAGGTAGAGAGCAATATTGCAATTATCAATGGAACGGAAAAATATACTGGAGCAAGAGTGAATGCACCGGATCTCCGTGCCGGAGCAGCACTTGTAATCGCAGGTCTTGCGGCAGAAGGAATTACAGTTGTAGATGATATTTACTATATTGAACGTGGATATGAAGAATTTGAGGCAAAACTGGCGTCTCTGGGTGCGGTTATCGAGAAAGTGAGTACAGAAAAAGAAATTCAGAAATTCACACTCAAGGTTTCTTAAACCGGAGTTTAACGGACGTAGTGTCGCAGATTTTGTGGTGCTTTTATAGGTGGTGAAGGGCAGATATAAGCGTCCTCTCACAAGGCATTATTTATATGTTGATTAAAAAGAAAAATCGTACAAACGAAATATTATGTTTCTGTTCGCTGAACATTCCGATGGGCTTCTGAACAACAATCATGTTCAGCAAAGGCTTCCATGATTGTTAGAATCCCATCTCCATAGCTCACGAAGAAAATAATATTTGTTTGTACGATTTTTCTTTCGATTTACACTGTGAATGCCTTGTGAGAGGACGCTTATACATGCCCGGTCAACGTTATGAATCGCACCACAGAATCTGCAATTTACGTTATGAAACTCTGGTTAGGGGAGGAGTGTCTATGGGGAATGACAAAAATCAAAAAGTAGGGAGAGAACTTATTTATGGATCGTTTTACAGATGCATTGGAACAAAGAAATCTGGAAGAATTGAGAAAGTATCCTAAGGCAGACTTGCACAATCATTTTGTGCTTGGCGGAAATAGAAGGTTTCTCTATCAGGTAACTGGTAAAAAAATTGAACCATTAGATCATCCTTTGACATCAATGGATGAGATGGATCGATGGAGTCAAAAATATATTGGTCAGGATTTTAACAGCACCGAGATGAGAAAACTTTTAATTAGGGCGACATTTCAACAAGCCAGAGAAGATGGAGTAACTGTGCTTGAAATTGGTGAGGATGTCTGGGGGTTAAATGAATTTTTTCATAATGACATTGATGAGCTGGTGAATGCTTTTACAAGTGCTCAAAAAGAAATTGCTTCCGATATGGAATTAAGGCTCCAAATTGGATTATCAAGACATTGTCCGATCAGCTATTTAGAAGATTGTCTATCTCATTTCTGGGGAAATAAAAATTTTTATTCTATTGATCTGTATGGCGATGAATTGGCACAGCCTATTGAAAATTTTAAAGGGATTTACCGACGGGCAAAAAAAGAAGGGTTAAGACTAAAAGCACATGTTGGAGAATGGGGCACTGCGAAAGATGTAAGAACAGCAGTAGAAGAATTAGAACTTGACGAGGTTCAACATGGAATAGCGGCAGCTGATGACGAATCAGTAATCCGCTTTTTGGCAGATCATAAAATCAGATTAAATATCACGCCAACAAGTAACATTTTACTTGGAAGGGTTGCAGATATGTCTATGCATCCGATTGGTAAACTGTATCGTAGTGGTGTCGATGTCACTATAAATTCCGATGACGTATTAATCTTTGATTCAGACGTATCCAAAGAATATCTACGGCTTTATGAGTCTCAGTGTTTGACGGCAGAAGAATTAGATAACATAAGAAAAAATGGACTGAAACCAGAGTTTAACTAGCGCAGTGTCGCAGAGTTTGTGGTGCTTTCTTAGTGGATGAAGGGCAGATATAAGCGGCATTTCACAAGTCATTTTTATATGTTGATTAGAAAGAAAAACCGTACAGACGAAATATTATGTTTCTATTCGCTGGACATTCCGATGGGCTTCTGAACAACAATCATGTTCAGCAAGAGCTTCCATGATTGTTAGAATCCCATCTTCATAGCTCACGAAGAAAATAATATTTGTCTGCACAGTTTTTCTTTTCATTTACACGGTGAATGACTTGTGAAATGCCGCTTATACATGCCCTGCCAACTCTATGAATTGCACCACAAAATCTGCCATTTAGGTTATCGAACTCTGGTTATAGGATGAGTGCCTATTTGGTAGGGACAAATTCAATAATAAAATACGCCTCTTTTATTTGCGTTGAAGGATGACTATTAGTAACATCAATACGAACAGATTCAATTGTCATTTTATTCAATTCCAAACGTTTTTGCAGGAATATCGATTCCTACCATTTTTCCGAAAGCCAACGCCCATTTGACAAAATTATATGATATTGACGTAATTATATTGCCAGTTATAATATATCCTTCTTCAACTGGTTTGCGCAAATTGTCATCCCATCCCACCATTTCAGTTAAATCACTTTCTGAAAAACCTTCTTCGAAAAGCTCTTCTTTATTGATCCCTGCCATGAATGGTTTTCCATTAAGTAATCCTGCTTTGACAAGTAACAGGGGAGCAATAGAAATAGCTCCGATTGTCTTTTTCTCAAACTTTTTGATGAAATCTACTATTCTTTCATTTTCAATAGTTTCTCTAATATCCATTGCCCCAGGCAATATCAAGCTATCATATGCATCTAAGTCAAGATTATCAATAGTATCATCCGGAAATATAGACAACCCATCTTCACTTCTAATTGCCTGTTTTGTAATTCCGAAAACTGTAATAGGTTTTTCAGCGAGTGCCAATATTTCAAGTGCAACACTGATTTCAAAATTGCAAAATGAATCATATAACAATATAGCAGTTTTTTTCATATCAATTGTCTCCTCACATTTTTCGATTTGCAAAATTCATTAATATCATGATTCATTCTATCATAACCATACCCACAATTCTACTTCGCTCTATTTAAATTAATTAAAAAAAGTTGTCATCAAGTTATTTTGGGGATTCCGATCGATTTATACATTTTGTCAATTACCCTATAGGCATTCCTCCTATAACCGGAATTCCATAACGTAAATTGCAGATTTTGTGGTGCGGTTCATAAGGTTGATTGGGCATGTATAAGAGTCCTCTCACAAGGCATTCGTAACGTAAATAAAAGAAAAACGGTATAAACAAATATTATTTTCTTCGTGAGCTATGAAGATGGGATTCTAACAATCATGGAAGCCTTTGCTGAACATGATTGTTGTTCAGAAGCCCATCGTAATGTTCAGCGAACAGAAACATAATATTTCGTTTATACCGTTTTTCTTTTCATAAACTTATAAAATCACGACTTGTGAGAGGACGCTTATATTTGCCCAATTTACACTGTGAACCGCACCACAGAATCTGCCAATTTACGTTATGGAACTCACGGTTAGGGGAGGGGTGTCTATGGGGAAGGGTAAAAATCAATCTGCATTCTTAAAGTAAATTAATTATAACTTCTGTAAATCAATTTTAATAGAATGAAGTAGGATTGTAAGTGTAATTATGGTAGAATGATGATATTAATGAAGTTGATAAATCGAAAAGTTGTCGAACTGACACATTAGAAAGGATTATATATGAGTGAGTTGATTAAGGCTGACAATGAATATAAGGAGTGGATTGCCGGAATATCCACTGATTTTAGAAAAAGCCAAATTAGGGCTTCTATGAAGATAAATGATGAGATGCTAAGATTTTATTGGAAACTTGGTAAGGGCATTTCATCTATGAGTGAACAATTCGGATATGGAATGGGCTTCTATAAAACGGTGAGTGACGATTTGAAATCCATTTTGCCAGATGTGAAATCATTTTCTCCAACTAATTTGAAATATATGAGATACTTTTATGAGATGTATCCTGACGCAGTGATTTGTCCTCAGGTTGAGGACGAATTGATTACAGATGCAAATCGTCCTCAAGTTGGGGATGATTTACAAATCATTTTTAAAATTCCATGGGGACATAACAAAATAATACTTGATAAATGCAAAGGAAATTCTGCAAAGGCATTGTTTTATATCAGAAAAACTATTGAAAACAATTGGTCAAGAGATGTTTTATTAAACTTTTTAGGAACGGACTTGTATGAACACCAGGGCAAAGCAATAACTAACTTTTCTAATACACTTCCGATTGAACAGAGCGATTTAGCACAAGCAATTACAAAGGATCCATATAATTTTGATTTTTTGACTTTGCGTGAGCGGTATGATGAAAAGGAACTAAAGGATGCGCTTATAGAGAAAGTTAATAATTTCCTTATGGAGTTAGGTACAGGCTTTGCTTATATGGGGAGAGAAGTGAGAATTGAGGTAGGAGATACTGAAAAATTTATAGACATGTTATTTTACAATACGCAAAGGCATTGCTATGTTGTTGTAGAAATAAAGACAGGAAAATTTGATTCTTCTTACGCAGGTCAATTGGGAACTTATGTTGTAGCTGTTAATCATCAGATGAAAACAGAAGCTGATAACCCTACTTTGGGACTTCTGATTTGTAAAGATATGGATAAAGTAGAAGCCCAGTATGCATTAGAATCTACTAGCCAGCCACTTGGTATTTCTAGTTATGAATTATCAAAACTTATACCAGAAGAGTTCAAAGGTAGTATGCCTACCATTGAAGAAATTGAAGCTGAATTAAATGAATAACTTCTTATTTTACTAAATAAAAGGTGATAGAAAGATGTGCAGTTATAAAGAGATAAATGAATGGTTTAAATGGAAAAATACTCCCGTAAAAGATAGAAAACTTCAATCAGTTGAGGAAAAATTCAATGATTACACAAAAATATGTGGTGGCGACAATGAGACAGATGTTTTGTATAATATCTTGTATCTATATGCAATAGGCCTTTATATAAAAACAAGAAGTGAGCCTAATATGGAGTATTTTGTAAGTAACCGAATTCAATCAGGAAGGCAATATCTTCATAGTTTAAAATATATTAATAGTCATAGAGATCCGGATATTGATAAATGCTTAAATCCTTTGGCAGCTGTGTATTTTTCCTATGGTAATTTAACTGTTATGTGGCCGGGAGGAAATACATTAAAAGGAAGTGGAAATAACGGTTATTATGATAACCCAGATATTTTTTTTAGAAAGTATAAGGAGTGGTTTTTAGTACTAAAAGGCAAAGAATATGCTTTTTTGAATGTGTTTGTTAAAAGAATAGAAGATGAGAAATTTGAATCTTTGAAGACTTTTGTAGATTCATTTAAAGATTTGAGTGAATTTGCGAAGTATATAAATGAGATTGTTAAAATTATTAATAATAGGACTGAAAAAATAGAACAATATTTAAAAAGTAAAACTATAAATTCAGACTATAACAATAATTAATAAATTGAAGTTTTATCTATATAAAGAGCCAGATAACTTCCAATTCGAGGAGGTGAACACTTTGGATATTGAGAAAACCAAATCATATTACAATCAAATAAGAAGTGAAGATTTATGTGATTGTGATTATTGTAAAAACAATATTCATGAAGTCAAAGCAGCTTATCCTACCTCTTTTATAGACACTTCATAACCGTGAGTTCCATAACGTAAATTGCAGATTCTGTGGTGCAATACATAGCGTAAATTGGGCATGTATAAGCGTCCTCTCACAAGTCATTCACAGCGTAAATGAAAGAAAAACGGTACAGACAAATATGATTTCCTTTGTGAGCCATGGAGACAAGACTCTTCAGAGGCTTGTCGGAATGCCCGGCGAGCAGGAACATCATATTTCGTCTGTACCGTTTTCCTTTTCATAAACCTATAAGATCATGACTTGTGAGAGGACGCTTATATCTGCCCTTCAAACCCTGAGAAAGCACTGCAGAATCTGCGGCACTACGTCCGTTAAACTCCGGTTATAACACCGATTGGATGTGAAGGTCAGGCTGAGTCGAAAGATCAATGCAGCTTCCATCCATCAGCTGGATGATCGGTTTTGATAAGCGGTTACGGTTTAGCATTACAATATTAGCGACTCTTCCGTCATTGAGGAGAACACGATTATTCTGATAAGTGCCTGCAATGTGGGACAGGAATGTCAGAATAAATTTTGGATTATATTTGGAAAGACCATCATGTTCAAAATTGTTAATTACCTGGAAGACACAGAGCGGTGCGCGGTATGAGCGCGCAGCGGTCATGGCATCGTATACGTCTGCGATGGAAACAATTGCCGCATATTCATCAATATCGGATTGAGACAAACCGGTTGGATAACCACTGCCGTCACTTCTCTCGTGATGGCAGAGAACTGCTTTTTTCACGTGAGAGTCTAATGGGAGTGATTTTAATATGTCATAACCAAATTTTGGATGCTGTTTTACAAGGGCAAATTCCTCATCGGTATATTTTCCAGGCTTATTGAGAACTTCGGCAGGAATTTTTAATTTTCCAATATCATGTAAGGCGCCTGCTAAGGTCAGTGTGTCTAATTCTTCGGGTGAAAACTTTAACCAGCGTCCAAGTCTGCGGCTGATCAGAGAGACATTCAGTGAATGTGCATAGACCGAATCCTCTACGGAGCGCATATTGTGAAGCATATCAAAAAGTTCTAAGGATGTTTTGCAGGAATAATATAATTCCTTCGTATCAGACAGAAGCTGTTCATAATTTAAAGACTTATGATAGATGACACAATCTTCCAGAACCGTGCGGTAAGTGGCGATTACTCTGGAATAGGAAATCTGAAAATTCTGGAATTCTTTAGAGCAGACAACCTTCTGCGAATAAGAAGGTGCCTGGGCTTCCGGTTTTACAACATGGGAAGGAACTTCGACTTGTTCCTCTTTTTTTGTGGCAGGAATTGGATCTTCTGTGACCGATACCTGCGGGATCGCATAAAATTTAATGCGGGAAATGAGACGATCCGTGAGAGAAACTCCATTTTCAACGATCAACTGACCGCCTTTGGTACGGACTTCTCCAGCAGTTACCATCCCTGGTACTAATTCATCCGTTGGATAATATTTTGTCATTTGCATACCCCAATCTATACATTTTATTATAAAATAGTATAAGATTGCACAAAATGAAAGTCAATAGATACTGCTGGCAGAAATTCCCATAAAATATAGTTTTTTAGAAAGAACAAATAGTAGTATACATTCCACATGGTTTGTATATCATTTTGAAAAAACTCTTGACAGAGAGGCGGTTAGATAGTATTGTATAGCACGTGAGATTTGAAACAGTTTATGTTTCAGTCTGTGTAAACAGATTTGAAAATTCAATATTGTATAAGATGTAATTAGAAAGAGATTTTTAATTACGGAAAATTTTCTTATTCAGAGTGATGGAGATACATAGGATCTATGAAGTCACGGCAACCCCTCTACGGAAGGTGCCTACCTGAGCGAGCAAATATTTGGATGATTTATCCAAGACTATATTTTATAGTTCGAACAATAAGAGGATTTGATAATCTGATGATTTATTAACTCCGCTTGTTTGTGACAGCGGAGTTTTTTAGTTACCAAATGAACAGCCAGAAGAAAGGAAAGAACAAATGGAAAAATTATTATTTACATCCGAGTCCGTTACAGAAGGACATCCGGACAAAATGTGTGATGCCATCTCTGATGCCATCCTTGATGCATGTATGGAACAGGATCCAATGAGCCGTGTAGCATGTGAGACAGCAAGCTGTACAGGATTTGTGCTTGTAACAGGTGAGATTACAACAAAAGCACAGTTAGATATTCCTTCCATCGTTCGTAAAACAGTCAACGAGATCGGATACAACGACGCAAAAACAGGTTTTGACGGACATACATGTGCAGTGATGGTAGCACTTGATCAGCAGTCTCCGGATATTGCTATGGGTGTTGACAAAGCATTAGAAGCAAAAGAAAACAAAATGTCTGACGAGCAGTTAGAGGCAATTGGTGCCGGTGATCAGGGTATGATGTTTGGTTATGCAACAAATGAGACACCGGAGTTAATGCCATATCCAATCTCCCTTGCACACAAACTTGCTTTACAGCTTACAAAAGTCCGCAAAGACGGCACATTAAAATATTTAAGACCAGACGGAAAAACACAGGTTTCCGTAGAGTATGATGAGAATGGCAAGCCAAAGAGATTAGAGGCAGTTGTATTATCCACCCAGCATGATGAGGACGTTACACAGGAACAGGTCCATGAGGATATCAAAAAATATGTATTTGATCCAATTCTTCCAACAGAATTAGTAGATGCAGAGACAAAATTCTTCATCAACCCAACCGGACGTTTTGTGATCGGTGGACCACACGGTGATGCAGGTCTTACCGGACGTAAAATTATTGTAGATACCTACGGTGGATATGCCCGTCACGGCGGCGGAGCTTTCTCAGGAAAAGACTGTACAAAGGTTGACCGTTCTGCAGCTTACGCAGCACGTTACGTTGCAAAGAACATTGTAGCAGCAGGTCTTGCAGAAAAATGTGAGATTCAGTTGTCTTACGCAATCGGTGTTGCACAGCCAACCTCTATCATGGTAGATACTTTTGGAACAGGAAAACTTTCTGATGAAAAACTGGTTGAGATCGTTCGTGAGAACTTTGATCTCCGCCCGGCAGGAATCATCAAAATGCTTGACTTAAGAAGACCAATTTACCGTGGAACAGCAGCATACGGACATTTCGGACGTACAGACTTAAATCTTCCCTGGGAAGCAACAGATAAGGCGGAAGCATTAAAGAAATATTTATAATCAGCGTTGAGCAGATTAATTTATGAAAAGTTTAGAATCTTTTTCGGAAAATGTCATAGGATTTCGGATGGTTCATGCTATAATAGGTCATAGGGTTTATCCTTGTGGCCTATTTTGTTTCTATGGATACAAAAGTGGGCGAACATGGGTAGAAACACAGACATTCATAGAAGGAAAGCGTATGAAGTTTAAGAATAAGATTATTATTTCATTCTGCATCATTATATTTGTACCGATTTTCCTTGCAACGCTGGTTTTGTTCAGTATGCAGCACATTCAGATGCGGGCGATCGAGCAGACCTATGGTGTCGAAGGGGACGGATACAGTTATTTTTCCAATTCTGTCCAGCTTCTGAGCCGGTTTACAAGGGAGATTTATCGGGAAGTATACAAGGTGGCAGACAACCAGCCTGAGAAACTGGAGGATGGAACATACCTTGAGAAGATCAACCAGCAGTTGGAAGAAAAAGCATCCTATCTGATCGTCAGGAAAGGACAGGAGCTGGTATATATAGGAAAAAGCGCAGGGACATCGCTTTTGACGGAGCTTCCGGAGTATGGAAGTGCCGATGGCAATGCGGATTCCGGGACATACATGGATGGTGAGGAGCAGGCACTGGTAAAACAGATTGATTTTGTTTATCCGGATAGTGCAAAGGGCAGCATTTTTATCGTGACCAGATTAGAGGAGATGGTTCCTGAATTAAAAAGTCTTCTGATCGATATTATGGTTTCCATTGTGCTGATCCTTGTTCTGACAGCATGTATGCTGACGGTATGGATTTATACCAGCCTGATCAATCCAATCAAAAAATTGCAGGCTGCCGCACAGAATATCAAGGAGGGCAATCTTGATTTTACGATCGAGGCAGAGAGCAGGGATGAGATCGGGGAACTCTGCACAAGTTTTGAAGAGATGCGGCAGAGGCTGAAAGACAATGCCGAAGAGAAAATCAATAGCGAGAAAGAAAATAAAATGTTGATCAGCAACATTGCACACGATCTGAAAACGCCGATCACTGCAGTGAAAGGATATGCGGAAGGATTGATGGACGGTGTTGCGGATACACCGGAAAAACGGGATAAGTATATCCGGACAATTTATAATAAAGCAAATGAGATGGATACGCTTATCAATGAGCTGACGCTCTATGCGAAGATCGATACGAACCGTATACCGTACAATTTTGCCAAAATCAATGTTGATGAATACTTCAATGACTGCATTGAGGAGATCGGACTGGATCTTGAGTCAAAAAATATCGGACTGGCATACTTTAATTATACGGATGGATCGACACAGATCATTGCGGATCCGGAACAGCTTCGCAGAGTGATCCACAATATTATTGGAAATTCCATTAAATATCTGGACAAGCAGAGAGGGCTTATCAACATCCGTATCAAGGATGTTGGCGATTTTATCCAGGTGGAGATCGAGGATAATGGCAGGGGTATTGCAGCAGCGGATCTGCCATATATTTTTGATCGTTTCTACCGGACGGATGCTTCGAGAAATTCTGCAACCGGAGGCAGCGGAATCGGATTGTCAATTGTGAAAAAAATTATCGAAGACCACGGTGGTAAAATATGGGCGACCAGCAAGGAGTCCATCGGAACCGTTATGTATTTTGTGATCAGAAAATATCAGGAGGTGCCAAATGAGCAGAGTATTAATAGTTGAAGATGAAGAAGCGATCGCAGATCTTGAAAAAGATTATCTGGAATTGAGCGGATTTACCGTAGAGATCGAGAATAACGGAACAGCAGGACTGAAAAGAGCATTGTCCGAGGAATTTGACATGTTCATTTTAGATCTTATGCTTCCGGGAACGGATGGATTTGAAATCTGCAAAAAGATCCGTGAGGAAAAAAATACACCAATTCTTATGGTTTCAGCCAAAAAAGATGATATTGACAAGATCAGAGGTCTTGGACTTGGTGCGGACGATTACATCACAAAACCATTTTCTCCAAGTGAGCTGGTAGCGAGAGTGAAAGCACATCTCGCCAGATATGAGCGCCTGATCGGAAGCAGTGAGGCAAAAAATGATATCATTGAGATCCGTGGTATCCGCATTGACAAGACTGCACGCCGTGTCTGGGTGAACGACGAGGAAAAACAGTTTACAACAAAAGAATTTGATCTTCTTACCTTTTTGGCAGAAAATCCAAACCATGTGTTTACAAAGGAAGAATTGTTCCGGGAAATCTGGGATATGGAATCCGTCGGAGATATTGCAACAGTTACCGTGCATATCAAGAAGATCCGCGAAAAGATCGAGATGAATACCAACAAACCGCAGTATATAGAAACAATCTGGGGGGTTGGGTACAGATTTAAATTATAAAACAAGAAGCAATGTGTTTTGTGGCACATTGCTTCTTGTTTTATAAAGGCTTTCTCGCCTTGATTTTCGTAAATTCTATAATTTCTTTTTTGTCTTCATCAGATATTTTATCAAAATAGAAAAGTAATTCCCGTTCCAAATTTGTGTTAAACATATATTTTTTCTTATTAGAAGGATCATTAAAAAATTCAAGAAATTCTGATAAATCGGTGCTTGCCTGTGTTGGCGCAGGCGCATCGTAAGATTCCTCCCTGTCAATATCAATTGTCAGATGAAGCAGATCATCAACGGAAATATTATAAAGCCCTGCTAATTTGTAAAAGGCTTCCGCATCCGGTGTGCGTTTTCCGGTTTCGTAATGGCTGTATGTCTGCCGTACAACACCCAATACCTCCGCAACATAATCCTGTGTGTAGTTATTGACTTTGCGCAATTCTTTTAACTTCTGTGGAAGTAGTTTGTTTTTCATATAAATACCACCTTTGCTATTAGTATATTTTTATTTGTGCCTTAGATGTAGCAAGGTGTAGCATATCAGACAACAAAAGTTAAAATGTTAACACTGATTGACATTGCAATTGTAACAAAATGTTGCGAAAAAAATAAAGTTACTATTAATTATGCACAAAATAACAACCTTTATTCATGGAAAAAATAGATTGTTGATTGTAAAAATGTAACAAAGTGTAGCAAAATATAAAAATAGATGTTAACAAACTGTAGCGAAAAGACGATATAAATGATACAAAACGTAGCAAATGGAATTGCGATGAAAAACAAGGAGGTTAAATCCTCTCCTCACCAAGAGGGCAAATTTTACTTCGTAAAATTGGATTTTTCCTTCGGAAAAACAAGGAGGATTATGTTAAAGATTTCACTGAAACAAGGTCAGTATGTAAATATCGGAGACAACATCCGCGTAGTTTATGTGGGTGGAACTGGAAATCATGGAAGGCTTATGATCGATGCTCCAAAAGAGGTCAAAATCGCAAGGAGCACCGTGGAACAAAATCCGGAGCGCAGAAAAGATACTTATTATCCGGAACCGGCGATCTCAAAAGAAGCACAGGACGAGATCAAGAAGATTTTATGGAATGAACGCATGAAAGCGGAAACAAAAAAAGATGCAGAAAGAATGAGCCATTAAGCTCATTAAAAACATCGCACAATCATCTGGTAATAGACAGGGCACAACCCGGGACGCTCTGTTTGTTATAAATAATGCCGGAAAAGGAAGTCCGGTCAAAAACATAATAACTCATCATAAGGATGAGACAAGGAGGATTATATTATGGTAGTACAACACAATTTACAGGCAATGAATGCTAACAGAATGTTAAATGTAACAACAGGGGCACAGAGTAAATCAACAGAGAAATTATCTTCTGGTTACAAGATCAACCGTGCAGCAGATGATGCAGCAGGTCTTTCAATTTCTGAGAAAATGAGAAAACAGATTCGTGGTCTGGATCAGGCATCTTCTAATGCACAGGATGGTGTATCAGCAGTTCAGACAGCAGAGGGTGCGTTGACCGAAGTTCACTCCATGTTACAGAGAATGAATGAACTGGCAGTTCAGGCTTCCAACGGAACAAATTCAGAGTCTGATCGAAAGGCTATTCAAGATGAAGTGGATCAGTTGGTAACAGAGATTGATCGTGTAGCAGAAACAACAAAATTTAACGAGACTTATTTGTTAAAGGGTGACGATTCTAAAGCGGCAGTTCAGGATACTGTATACAAAAAATATGATATTTCGTCACTGAAGAGTGTTATTTCTGAGTCATCAAAATTAAGTGAAAAAAACGATTTTGATTCATTGACAGGTAAATTTACGATGAATTTCACAACTGGTTTGGTAGAAGGTGGAGTGTGGAACGGAAAACGTATTAATTCAACCAATACAACTGCAGACGAGATTTCACTTGACGATGCAAAAGCAGCTGAATTAACTGCATTAAAAAATGCAATTACGAATAGTGGAGCAATTACTGGTACTGCAACTAATGATGGCGCTGATATTGCTATTACATCAACAAATGCACAGAAACAGACATTTACAAAAGCGGCAGCATTGGATATAAGCATTCATGTAGGTGCAGATTCTACAGCTAATAACAAGATTACACTTAGTATTGAATCAATGAGTTCTGCAGGTCTTCATTTAACTGGTTTAACTGTTGCAGGAGCAGATGCTTCTAATGCAACATCGTCTATTAATCAGATTGCAGATGCTATTCAACTAGTATCAGATCAGAGATCTAAATTGGGTGCTGTTCAGAACAGACTTGAGCATACGATCGACAACTTAGACAACGTTGTAGAGAACACAACAGCAGCTGAATCCCGTATCCGTGATACAGATATGGCTGAAGAGATGGTTAACTACAGCAAGAACAACATTCTTGCACAGGCAGGTCAGTCTATGCTTGCACAGGCTAATCAGTCTACTCAGGGTGTACTCTCTCTGTTACAGTAATTTGTGTAAAATGTATCAAAAAAGAAGCTCGCAGTTTTGTGGGCTTCTTTTACTAAGTTATTGCTGTAGCTTTTTCAATTCATCAATTGATAGACCAGTAGCACGAGAAATATTCTCTAAAGACAGCAGATTAAGCTCCAATAGATGACGTGCAGTATTAAGGACACCCTTTTGAATACCAGCCTCATACTCCGCTTTCCGAAGTTTCTTCTCTTCTTCTTCCTTGTCATATTCAAATATACTCATACTGATAACCTCCCACATGGTTTTTAAATTAGAATCGCAAGAATAATATATATATATGTTAAGTTATTGCTGTAGCTTTTTCAATTCATCAATTGATAGACCAGTAGCACGAGAAATATTCTCTAAAGACAGCAGATTAAGCTCCAATAGATGACGTGCAGTATTAAGGACACCCTTTTGAATACCAGCCTCATACTCCGCTTTCCGAAGTTTCTTCTCTTCTTCTTCCTTGTCATATTCAAATATACTCATACTGATAACCTCCGCGCGGTTCTTTCGAAGAAAATCCGCAAGAATATTTTCTTTGATACATTCATCAACAGCGCATTCCACTGCCTCGTTCAGAGACATGTCGGCTGTGTATTTTCGCACCTTTGCAACATATTGTGCATATTCCCTTAATGTTTTGCAATGTTCCATAAGAAGGGCATTGTGCCCCTCGTTGATATTTAAGACAGTTACGATCAGTTCCAGTTTTGGCTCACCCGACAGATGTTCAAAAGCAGAGGAAAGTCTGTGCTCAAAAACATCGCAAACTGGATCAGAACCATTATAAAACTCAATAAAATTAGGAGTAGGTATCTTTTGCAGGCTGGATGAGTATAAAGATTTTTGATCCAGCATTTTTTGATATTCACTGCTAATGTAAAATAAATCACGAAGTGGCATATTTGGATTGTAAGTCGACTGATGTTCGTACAGGTATAAATTCGTGTCAATGATAAATGCCAGATCGTTTTTCATTCCCATATAGATAGCGTTTTCCAAAGTAACAATCTCTAAATCATCCGGATTCGTATAGTCTCTGCTGTTTACTGCATTGTAAAGCGAGAGCAGATTCTTTTTGTCTGAAAATAACATCCGGAAAACAGTATCTTTGTAGTTGCGATTTGCAGAAACTGCTCCTGCTGTAGTTGATTTGTAACGATCTTGTGGTCGCATTGCCATAGGCTTTCCTCCTTATCACGGTGGACGGCAGATGCACATAAATGCATCGTGCCTCCGGCAGGAGAATAGAGCATTGTAAAAATAGTTTTCATCCGTTTCCTGCTTTTAAATTGGTTAATGGGTAATAAAAGCATAGATACGAAATGAATGACACCGATTGTTTTTGATAATCGAGTGCTTCCTAGAATACAGATGGCTCATCAGCCACAAAGATTTTGTAAAATATGCTTTGGGATATTGTATCATACCAACATCAGAAAATGCAATGGAGAAAATAGTAAAATTTTAAATATTATGAGTACTAAAAAAATGAATAAAAGCATTCATTCAAATCTCCGCAACAGTAGCCCAAACAAAAGAATCATGCTACAATGAACCAAGGAAGATAAAAACAGCAGAAATGCCATAGAATAACGAAGGAGATCATCAGCCATGGACATAAATATTTTATACGAGGATGAGGAGGTTATTGTCTGCGAAAAACCGGCGGGGGTTGCGGCGCAGACAAAACGGTTAGGACAGGCGGACATGGAAAGCCTTCTGAAAAATTACCGTGCTGGAAAGGGAGAACAGCCGTATATCGGGGTGGTACACAGGCTGGATCAGCCGGTGCGCGGAGTGATGGTTTTTGCCAAAACAAAAGAAGCTGCGGCGGATTTAAGCCGTCAGGTGCAGACAAAAATGGCAGATAAATTCTATTATGCAGTGACAGACGGTGTGCCGGAACAGAAAAAAGGTACATTGGAGGATTACTTACTCCGGGATGGAAAAACAAACACTTCAAAAGTGGTATCTAAAAGTACGGAGGGCGCAAAGGCAGCAAGGCTGAACTATGAAGTGACCGCACAGAATAAAACGAACGCCGTTCTCCGGATCCGGTTAGACACCGGAAGACATCATCAGATCCGGGTACAGTTAGCAAATGCAGGAATCCCAATCGTGGGGGATGCGAAGTATAACTTTAAAGAGGCGATGACACGGAGTGGAAACGGTCTTTTACTCTGTTCTTATAAAATCGGATTTAAACATCCAAAGACACATAAAAAAATGGAGTTCGAAATCAGGAATCCATTTCTCATCTGAGACAGAAACGCAGGAGTTACAAATAACTTCTGCGTTTTTGCTATAAAAATAGTTACTGTTCACTCAGCAGTAAAACACTTGCTGTTTTGCTGCGTAAGAAAGTGATTCAGGAGTGAGCAGACTCCTTTTGTGAAGCAAAAACTGAAATGAGTCAGCGAATCGTTACTGGAACGAAGTATGAGTGAACAGTAACGAAAAATAGAATAAAATCACGAAAAATGTCGAAAATAGAGTGGTAAAATAAGCATAATGTGCTAAAATACAAATAGGATTTAAAATTGGGTTCATAAAATAAAAAAGATGTAGTAGGAGGTATGGGTATGAACAATATTAAGGTGAGAACAAAATTAGTTATTGTAATGGTGATTGCACTGATCGCACTGGCACTATGCACCGTCATTTCCAACACAAGCCTGTCAGGACTTGGAAATAATGCGTTAGACATTATCGAGAATGATATGCGTTCCTCGTATGATGAACAGATCAAGGCACAGGTAGATAATGTAATATCTCTTTGCCAGAGCATTTACAATCGGTATGAAAAAGGTGAGTATACCTTAGACGAGGCAGAAAAACTTGCAGCAGACCAGATTCGTGATCTGCGTTACGGCAATAATGGATATTTCTGGGTAGATACCTATGATGGAACAAACGTAGTCCTTCTCGGCAATGACACAGAGGGAACAAATCGTATGGATGCAGTGGACACCAATGGATTTGCGTATATGCAGGCAATCATCAGTGCAGGAAGGCAGGAAAACGGCGGTTTTACGGATTATGTATTCCCGAGAGAGGGTGAGACGGAACCATCTCCAAAACGTGCTTACAGCAAGGCATTTGAACCATTTGGCTGGGTACTTGGAACTGGAAACTACACGGACGATATTGATGAGGACGTATTGGGTGTGAAAAATGAATTTTCTTCCTATGAATCCAACAGCAGAATGGCGATCATCGGAATCGCTGTTGTCATGGAAGTAATCTTAATTTTAGTTCTGACACTGATCACAGCCAGCATTGTGAAGCCATTGAAAAAGAGTCTTACCCATATTGACGAGATAGCGCAGGGCGATTTTTCAAAAGAATTTGAACAGGATCTGTTAAAGAGAAAAGATGATTTTGGACAGCTGACAGATTCACTTGAGAAAATGCGCTCTGAGATGAAGGAACTGATTGGAGAGGTAAAATCAGAAGCATTAGAGATCACCGGCATGGTGCAGGAGATTGATACAAGTATTCGGGCATTAGATGATCAGATTGAAAATGTATCTGCGACAACGGAGGAGCTTGCGGCAGGTATGGAGGAGACAGCGGCATCTTCGGAAGAGATAAATGCAATGTCACATGAGATTGAGAGCGCTGCGAAGAGTATTGCAGAGAGATCTCAGGATGGCGCTAACGAGGCAGATGAGATCAGGGAACGTGCTGTGAAAATCAAAAAAGATACAGACGAAAATGACAGACGTACCAGATCGATTCATGAGGAGATTAATGAGAGCCTGACCAAAGCACTCGAAGATATTAAGGTTGTGGATCAGATCAATGTTCTTGCCAAATCAATCATGGATATTACCGGACAGACGAACCTTCTGGCTTTGAACGCATCCATTGAGGCTGCCAGAGCGGGAGAGGCAGGAAAAGGATTTGCGGTTGTTGCGGATGAAATCCGAGTATTGGCAGAGCAGTCCAAAGCAGCAGTTGCCCATATTCAGGAAGTGACTGGCAATGTGACCGCAGCCGTTGAGAATCTTGCAAATGATGCAGAGAGGCTGCTGGAGTTTGTCGGAAATGATGTTGTGGAGAGTCTTGGAGGATTTGCAGAAATGGCAAATTCCTATAATAGTGATGCTGCCAATGTAGATTCCCTTGTAACAGATTTCTCAGCGTCATCGGAGCAGCTGCTCGCATCCATTAACGGAGTGATGGATGCTATCTCCGATGTCAGCAAGACTGCGACAGAGGGAGCTACCGGAACAACGGATATTGCTGAAAAAGTAGGAAACGTTGTGCAGGAGGCAGAGGCAATTAAACAGAAGGCAGAGACAACCTATCATTCTGCTGAAAAACTACAGAAAAATGTGGAACGTTTTATTGTATAATCGGTAATGGATATAGAATGTGACAAAACAGCAAGCGTTTTTTTGGAGCAAAAGGGGATCGTATGATAGAAAAGTATTATAATGGGGTTATCGAACAGGTCGCAGGAGGAATCGGAAATGTAGAACATAACAGTATCCTTGTGCGGTATAGCAATGATTTTTCTATATGGGATTTAGAGAGTGTCAATCATTATAAGGACCAGACAGATATCTTTTTTACCTGTCATGAGTTTTCTTATAACAAGATCGCAGAGGCTTATGAACCATATCTGGGACTGATCCGGCAGATGTTTCATAAGTATTGCAGCGGCACATTGGAAGAGTTTATGGAAGAATGTGATGTCTACAAGCTTCAGAGACCTGTGTTTGAAAGTTATTTTGAAAAGGGATTTTGCGAGAGAACGGAACAGATCCTGATCGATGAGGTAGAGTATGAGCAGGAGCGCATGCACAGTTCGATCGTGACCATGCTTCAGAAATTATCGGAGATCTGTCCAATCGTCATTGTGTTGAACCGCTTTCAGCTGGCTTCGAAAAGTACCATGCAGCTTACCAACAGACTGCTTCAGACAGAGAATAAAAATATCGGCATTGTCTTGGGAGTCAATGATGTGCAGTCGATTCCGGAATTTGCACATGAAGAGTGGGATGCGATCTGTGAGAGTATGGATGACCGGAACATGGTGTACCATATCGGAAATGCAGGCAGGAACATGGAACCGGATGTCATGGACTATTACTCTGATTATGAGAGTGACGATGGCTATCGGAAACTGAATAATCTGGTATACTTTCTGGATTTTGACCAGGCAGACCATCATCTGAGCAAGATTGAGCGCCGGATCAAGTTTGATAACTTTACGATTTCTGAGAAAAAGCATTATCAGCTTTTGCTGTTACAGATTATGGTGTCGGTGCTGCAAAGAGATATTGCGAAGGCTCTGGAATCCTGCGAAGATCTGGAAAAACTGCAGGATCAGGAGAAAGAGGGAGCATTTTATTATAATTTCTGGATGGCAACTTCTTACATGTATCTTGGCAAGTTAGAGGAAGCCATGATTTATGTACAGAAGGCAAAGGAGTGCGGAGAAGCGCTTGGGGATGATTTTTTAGTGTTCCGTGCAGAACTTTTAAAAGCGCAGAACCAGATGTCCGGCTGGTGCAATATTTTCTTCTGTGCCCAGGATATTGAGATCAGCGATAAACTGATCGAGAAGCTGAATGCGTACCATTACAAAAATCATCTGGCGCATATTTATATTTATGCATACGACAATAAACCGGAGATCGTGGCAAAAGCGTACCGGTCGGAAGCATTTCTGATTTATTTTTCCAAGGGCGTTGCGCTTGCAAAAGAGATTGGCAATGAGCAGCTTATCAGCATTGCATACCGGAAAAATATCATGATAGCATCCACAAATGGCGAGTACGAAGTTTCCCTGTTATATTCGATCCGTACCTATGAGGCGATGAAAGATGTTGACAGCGTGGAGGGCGGAAGGATCTATTCCGGTATTGCGTATAATTTATGTGCAATGGGAGAAAATGAGAGAGCCCAGAGCTATTACAACAAGGCAATTAAGATATTATGTAAACTGAGAAAGCCGGAGGATATTGCAGAAGTACATTATAATATGTCATTGAACTGCGTTATGCTGGGGCAGTATGACAAGGCGCAGGAATACCTGACACAGTGTATGAAAGCGATCGAAAAGCTGCATCTGAACAGTCTGCGTGTCTGCAACCTGTCCAAACTGTATGGATTGTTTGCTCTGGTTTCCATTTTACAGGGAAACCGTTTTAACTGTGAGAGGTATCTGTATAGCTGCCGCCAGTTTTTGAATTATATTTTCGAGAAGGAAAAGACAGAAAACAACCTCGCCACTGTGCATGACTACGCAAAGGCAGATGATGATATGTTCCTCTATACGTTTTCCAAGGCATTATTAGCACAGCATGACGGAGACAACGAGGAGGCGCTAAAATTATATGAGCAGGCAGATATTTATTTAAAGAGAGCAGAGGGAAACCAGTTTTTCTGTTATGTGCTGTTCCGAAGGAACAGGATGGAATGCTTCAGGAATGCAGGAAAAGAGATCCTTTATGAGCAGGAAGAGTTCATCTTAAAACAGTATGAAGAGACACATCGTATCATGTTCCATGAGTACGCGGAGGATATGAAAGATCTTCTGCCACCGGTAGATGACGACTGTGAGGAATTATCAACCAGGGAAATCGAGGATCTGTTAAAGCAGGAGAGCGTGGAGCGGGCATATAAGAGTAAGAAAGAACAGCTCGACTTTATTTCTATCTGGCAGAAACTGATCGATGTAAATGGTATCACTGCAAAAGAGATGCTCAATATGGTCATGAAGACATTTTTAAATCATTTTGATGTCGACCGGGCAGTCTATATCCGCTATAGCGAGAGGGTGCCGCAGGTACTTTACAATGACACAGAGAAAGAGATGACGCCGGAGATCATGAAGATCATGGAAAAATCCATGCGCAAAAATGCGGGTGGATTTGTGATCTCCAAGATCAGCAGCAATTATTCCGAACATCAGGATATCACATCGATTTTTGGTGATGAAGATGTGTGTTCCATGGTGGCAATCCCATTTTTTAACAACGCAAAAATCGAGAATATTGTCATCACCTATGTGCTGATGAAGGATAACTGGCATTCCTCGGTGAACCGTTATATGCTGGATGAGGACGATCTGAACTTTTATCAGCTTCTGTTCCGTGAGGTGCGTTATGCATTGAACAGGCTTGATGCCTATGACAAGATTTATGAGATGAATACAAAACTGTATATGTCGGCAGTTACAGACCAGCTGACAGGATGCTATAACCGCGAAGGGTTCTACCGCAAATTAGACACACTTCTGAAAGAGATCGCAGGAGAAAAAAGAAAACCAAAGCTGGGAGTGATGTTTATTGACCTGGACAATTTCAAACACTATAATGATACGTACGGACATGATGTGGGCGATTTCGTTCTGATCAAAATGGCTGATATTTTTACGGAAGTCTGTGGAAAAGATGGTTTTGTGTGCCGTTATGGCGGGGATGAGTTCCTGATCTTCCTTTATACCGATGAAAGGGATATTTTCAAAGAAAAAGCAGAGCGTATCTATCAGATTATTGATAAGGCAGACGGATTTTCGGCGGAGATCAGTGAAAAACTCGGACAGTCATTCTCAATCGATAAACAGCATCAGATCTCCTGCTCCATCGGTATTGCAGCCGGAGACCATATCTGTACGGAAAATGATATGACAGAGATGATCAAGAAGGCGGATGACCTGTTATATTCGATCAAAACAACGACAAAAGGAACCTATCGTATATGAAAATCGTTTTACCTGAGAAAGTAACTTATATTATTGACACACTGACACGGCATGGCTTTGAGGCCTATGCTGTAGGTGGGTGCGTCCGTGATACGATGCTGGGGAGGATTCCCATGGACTGGGACATCACGACATCAGCAAAACCGGAACAGGTAAAAGCGTTATTCCAGCATACCATAGATACTGGGATCCAGCATGGAACGGTTACGGTGATGATCGACCATGAGGGGTTCGAGGTGACCACATACCGTATTGACGGGGAATATGCGGATGCAAGACATCCTAAAGAGGTACAGTTTACTTCCAATCTGTTAGAAGATCTGAAGCGCCGCGATTTTACGATCAATGCTATGGCTTACAATGATAAGGATGGGCTGGTCGATGCGTTTGATGGCGTGGGAGATTTAGAACGCGGTGTGATCCGGTGCGTGGGAGCTGCTGTGGAGCGGTTTGCAGAGGATGCACTTCGTATGCTGCGTGCAGTGCGGTTTGGAGCGCAGCTTGGCTTCTCTATTGAAGATGAGACAAGAGAGGCGATTGTTTCCCTGGCACCAAACATTGCAAAAGTGAGTGCAGAACGTATTCAGATCGAGATGGTAAAACTTCTCACGTCCGGACACCCGGAACAGTTGCGTGCGGCGTATGAGACAGGACTCACCGCAGTTTTTCTGCCGGAATTTGACGAGATGATGAAAACACCGCAGAATAATCCGCATCACTGCTATTCCGTGGGAGAGCACACGCTGCATGCCCTGATGGAGATACAGGCAGATAAAGTGGCGCGTATTACAATGCTGTTACATGATGTGGCAAAACCGATGTGCAGAACCACAGATGAGCATGGCGTGGATCACTTTTATGGACACCCACAGGAAGGAGGTCTTGTGGCAAGGAAGATTTTGCGGCGGCTGAAGTTTGACAATGATACAACCGACCGGGTATGTAGACTGATCTTATGCCACGACGACAATCCGCCTTTGCAGGAACGGGCTGTCCGCAGGGCAATCTATCGGAACGGTGTGGATCAGTATCCATTACTTTTTGCAGTAAAAAGAGCGGACATGCTGGCACAGAGCGCATACAGGCGGGAGGAAAAAACAGAGTATTTAAAGGAATACGAAGAAATATATGAGCAGATCATGGCGAAGAAACAGTGTCTTTCCATAAAGGAACTTGCGGTTACGGGAACGGATCTGATCGCAGATGGAATGCAGCCGGGAAAGGCGATCGGTGAGACGCTGAAACAGCTTTTAGACTATGTGCTGGAACACCCGGAGGACAACACGAAAGAAAAATTAATGGAACAGGTTCATAATATCGCATCCCCTCACATATGATGAATTGACACGGCAGGAGAGCATTTGCTCTCTTATCGCAGATTCATCGTATGGAGGGGATTTTCATGTATATCAGGCCGGAACAGATAGCAGAACAATATGAGATGGAGGTAAAGTCTATTTCGAAGGGAAGGGAATGTTTTTTGTGTGAAACAGATCTCGGAATGCGCGCGCTGAAGGAGTATAGGGGTTCTGTGGAGCGTGCGGAATTTCTGGCTGGAATGCTTGATTTCCTGAAGGGGCAGAATATTGTGGCAGAGCAGATCTTTTATACAAAAGAGGGGGAAATTTTTGCCAGGGACGAAGAGGAACAGAATTATCTGTTGTTGTCAGTTTTCCGTGGAGCCGAGTGTGATACGAAGAGCATGGAGGACATGGTATATGCGGTAAGATTACTTGCTGGTTTACATAATGCAACTGAACAGTATCCGGACGAGGTGCCTGAGTTTGTAAAAATGAATCCTAACGCCCTGCTTTTGCTTTATGAAAAACATAACCGTGAATTGCGGCAGGTGCGCAACTATATCCGTGGCAGAAAACAGAAAAATGAGTTTGAGGAAATGTTTATGCGTCAGTTTGCAGGCTTTTTTGAAAAGGCACAAGCTGTCACAGAGCAGTTACAAAATATGGAGATTCGTGAGGAGTTGACTGGCTTCTGCCATGGGGATTATAACCAGCACAATGTCATTTTTTCGAGAGAGGGCGTGGCAATCGTCAATTTCCTTAATTTTTCCTATCAGATCCGGGTGAGTGACCTCTCAAATTTTGTGCGGAAGATGATGGAAAAAAATAATTGGAACACGTCGCTTGGAATGGAGTTGATCGGGGCATATGATTCTGTGCGTAAACTAAAGCCGCAGGAATTTTCATATTTGTATTTTTACCTTGCGTATCCCGAGAAATTCTGGAAAATTGCAAATCATTATAGCCAGTCCCACAAAGCCTGGCTTTCTGGCAGAAACACCGAAAAACTCAGCAAGGTGATCACACAGGAGGGGGCGAGGGAGCATTTTTTGCAGACGCTTGCAGGGAAAGTAGAAAATAGGATATAATTAGGTAACAGCGAAACTACTCGTAGGTTATGTTGAATTTTTCACAATTCTATTTACGCTTTGATGAGTTTCGCAATTTACATAAGAGGTGATATGTTGAGAAAATTAATATGCATATTATTTATGAGTATTTTTAGTATGATTATGATAGCGGGGTGTGGACAGCAGACAAGACCGGTCTCGACTGCACAGTATTATAATCCGGCGAAAGAGACAGCGGCAGATACTGAGGAAGCAGAGGGTGCAGGGGCGGAGACATCGATCGGAACCGATCTCTATCTGATCATTGGCAATGACATGACCAATGAACAGTTGAATTTAAAGCAGCTTGCATCAGGAAAGCAGTATCTGTATGTTTATTCATTGTCTACAGACTTTCTGGATAAATACGGAAACAGTGCAACAACGATGGATTTTGAGCCGGGCAGGGTGATCCATATTGGAAAAAAAGATGGCGAAGGACGGCTCTTGCAGGCACAGATCGCAGATGAAGTCTGGGAATATTCGGATATCACAAAATATTCGGTAGATACAGAGCGTGGGATTTTCAAAATTGCGGATTCCAAGTATTCGTATGACGCAGATTTGTTCGTGGAATCGAATGGAGAAAAAATCCGTCTGTCCGACCTGAACGAAAAAGATGAGATCCGTGTCGTTGGAATCGGAACAAAAATATTATCCGTATCCGTCACTACCGGACAGGGAACTCTGGAGTTAAAGAATACATCCGTATTTGAGGGAAGTTTTATTCAGGTGGGAAGTAAGATTTTTGCACAGATCACACACAATATGAAGCTGGAGATCCCGGAGGGAACTTATACGGTTACCGTTGCAAATGAAGGATATGGCGGCAGCACAGAGGTGGAGATCGCAAGAGGGGAGAACTGCACGCTTGATCTGGATGAATTAAAAGGTGAGGGCCCTAAGACTGGAAGTATCATATTTTATATTGATGTGGAGGGAGCAACGCTTTCCATTGACGGGGATACCGTGGATTACAGTGCACCTGTGGTACTCACCTATGGTGTGCATGAACTGCATGCGGAGGCAGAGGGATACGACGATTTTGATAAAAAGCTTTTTGTTAACTCTGCGGCAGCGAATATCGATATCTCTCTTACCGGAGATGGTACTACGTCAGACAATGACATGACAGAGGGCACAGAGTCTGTGGAGGAGACCGAAACTGCTGAGACAGAGACAAAAGACAGTGAGGAGGAGACAAAGAGTACAGAAAAAGATTCGGAGACGTCAGACAAGTCCACGGACAAAGATGTGACATCTGATTATCTGTCCACACTTTCTGATCTCATCACGTCGTTGAATAAGTAAGAAGATGTAACTATTCAGAACCTCATTCGCAAAATCGTTCTCTCAGAGCTTTCCTTGAATAACAAGCATGCTTGTTATTTGCTCATTGTGGTTACTTCGCCAAAGAAATTTTCAAAATTATGCTCATTCATGCAAGCATGATTCGCAAATTTTTGAAAACTGCCTTGGCTCTGAATAGTTACAAAAAAATAACTTGAAAATAGCGGCTGACAAAGCTAAACTATAAACGAGATCAATATAGGGAGGAAATAATTATGGGATACAAAGAAATGTATGAAGAATGGTTAAATAATCCATACTTCGACGATGCAACAAAAGCAGAATTAAAAGCGATTGAGGGGAATGAAAAAGAGATCGAAGACCGTTTTTATATGGATCTTGAGTTTGGTACGGCAGGTCTCCGCGGCGTGATCGGTGCCGGAACAAACCGTATGAATGTCTATACAGTCCGCAAGGCAACACAGGGACTTGCAAATTATATCAACAATGTGCATGCGCAGGAGAAAGGGGTAGCAATTGCATATGATTCCAGACATATGTCACCGGAATTTGCAGATGTTGCTGCTTTATGTCTTGCTGCAAATGGAATTAAGGCGTATGTATTCGAATCGCTTCGTCCAACACCGGAACTTTCCTATGCAGTCCGCAAGTTAGGTTGTACCGCAGGAATCAATATCACAGCCAGCCATAACCCACCGGAATACAATGGATACAAAGTATACTGGGAGGATGGCGCACAGATCACGCCACCTCATGATACCGGAATTATGGCAGAGGTGAAGAAAGTAACGGATTATGCGGCCGTTAAGACGATGGACAAAGATGCCGCAGTTGCAGCAGGTCTTTATCAGGTGATCGGAGCAGATATCGATGATCCATACATAGAAGAACTGAAAAAACTGATCCTTCATCAGGATTGTATTGATAAAGTGGCAGGAGAGTTAAAAATCGTGTACTCTCCACTTCACGGAACCGGAAATATCCCGGTGCGCCGTGTGTTAAAAGAACTTGGATTCAAAAATGTATATGTCGTTCCGGAGCAGGAACTTCCGGATGGAGATTTCCCAACCGTAAGTTATCCAAACCCGGAGGCAGCAGAAGCATTTGAATTAGGACTTGCTTTAGGCAAAAAAGTGGATGCTGATCTCATCCTTGCAACAGACCCGGATGCAGACAGACTTGGCGTTTATGTAAAAGATTCCAAGACCGGGGAGTACCACAGCCTGACAGGTAACATGTCCGGATGCCTGATCGGCGATTATGTGATCGGTCAGAGAAAAGCCCTGTACGGACTGCCGGAAGATGGAGCATTTATCCGCTCGATCGTTTCCACCAATATGGCAGATGCAATTGCAAAATATTATGGAATCCAGCTTGTAGAAGTTTTAACAGGATTCAAATTTATCGGACAGAAGATCCTCGAGTTTGAAAACACCGGAAAAGGAACCTACCTCTTTGGTATGGAGGAAAGCTATGGCTGTCTGACCGGAACTTATGCAAGAGATAAAGATGCGGTCGATGCTTCCATGACACTGTGCGAGGCAGCAGCTTACTATAAGACCAAAAACATGACACTCTGGGATGCTATGCTTGCAATGTATGAGCGTTACGGATACTACAAAGATGATGTGACTGCTATCACTTTAAAAGGTATCGAGGGACTTGCCAAGATCCAGGAGATCATGAATACGCTGAGAGAGAATGCTCCGGCAGAGATTGGCGGTTACAAAGTAACGGCAGTGCGTGATTATAAGAAGGACACCATTACAGATACTGCAACAGGCGCTGTAAAACCGACCGGTCTTCCGGCTTCCAATGTTTTATATTATGAGCTGGAGGATGATGCATGGGTATGTGTAAGACCTTCCGGTACAGAGCCAAAGGTAAAATTCTATCTCGGTGTAAAAGGAACATCCTTAGAAGATGCAGATGCAAAATCAAAAGCATTGTCTGAGTCTGTCCATGCAATGATCAACAAAATGCTATAAATGCCCAAAATATAGGAAATTTCCTTGACAAAGGCATAGAAAACAAGTATAAATATGGATGTAGGTATTTTGGAAAAGAAAAAACCTCATATATCATAAAGTGAAAATCCAGAGGAGGAATTTTTAACATGAACAAAGCAGAATTAGTTGCAGCTATGGCTGAGAAAGCTGAATTAAGCAAAAAAGACGCAGAAGCAGCATTAAAAGCATTCACAGATGTTGTTGCTGAGGAATTAAAAAAAGGTGAGAAAATCCAGTTAGTTGGATTCGGAACATTCGAAGTTTCTGAGAGAGCAGAGAGAACAGGACGTAACCCACAGAGCGGTAAAGAGATGGTTATCCCAGCTTCTAAAGCTCCAAAATTCAAAGCAGGAAAAGCTTTAAAAGACATGGTTAACGCATAATTCTTTTTTGAATAAGAATGTTATCGAGCCCGGATTTTCCGGGCTCATTTTTTGTGCAGCAGGAGACATCGTTTCTGTTGGATAAAAAACATGCCGCAGGGATGTGTAACCTGCGGAATAAAAAGTAAGAGGGGAAAATAAAAACAATGAGATTAGATAAATTCTTGAAAGTGTCACGACTCATCAAGAGAAGAACGGTTGCGAATGAAGCGTGTGATGCAGGACGTGTGATGGTGAACGGAAAACCGGCAAAGGCTTCCGTCAATGTGAAAGTCGGGGATGTGATCGAGATCGCATTTGGAACAAAAAGTGTGAAAGTGCGTGTGCTTGATCTTCAGGATACAACGAAGAAAGAGGAAGCAAAAGACCTGTTTGAATATGTATCCTAAATATATTCTATACACACATTAGCCAGGGCAGTTATTTTTGAGGGCATAAATCAGGGAACCTTCTCATATATAGAATATAGACAAGTGCGGAACTCATAGAAAACATTCAAAACGTAAGTAGGAGGTTCGCAATTACCTGTATATATGAGGAGGAGATTTATGGACGAGAAGAATAATGTGACAAAATCCCACAAAGTGCTTTTGGCAAACCGGAAAAATGGCGCATTCAGCGGTGTGGTGGATGTACTGTCTTTTGATGTGGCAGAGATATTGCTGGAGACGGAGCTTGGGATGCTTCTGATAAAAGGACATGACCTTCATGTAAACCGCCTTTCACTGGAAAAGGGAGAAATCGATATTGAGGGACGGATCGATTCCCTGACCTATTCAGAGCCGAAAAATGTTACAAAACAGACGGAATCTCTTCTTGGAAGGCTTTTTAAATAATGTCTGGATTTGTGCGGCTGGCGGAAGGAATCCTGTTTTGGCAGGTGCAGGAGACCGGAAGCAGGGTGAGCGAGGGGATTTTCACAGAGGCAGTTTTTCTCGGAATCTCGGTTCTGGTGGGGATGGGACTATTCCTGCTGTACGATATTTTTCGTATTTTCCGAAGAATCGTGCCACATGGCGCAATCTGGATTGGAGTGGAAGACTTCTGTTATTGGTTACTATGCACTGCTGCGGTTTTTCTGATGCTGTATCAGGAGAATGACGGTATGATCCGGGGATTTGCCATTGGTGGTGTTATTTTTGGCATGATACTGTATTTTTTCCTCCTCAGCAGATTTGTTGTAAAGATCAATGTGTGTATTTTGAAGAAAATACTTGGCATTGCGGGAAGGATAACCGGTTTTGTGACAAAACCTTTTCGAAAGATTGGCAGGAAAATCATAAGTTTTTTATGTAAACAGTTGAAAAAATGGATAAAAATGATTAAAATGAGTTTATGTAAGCTTTAATGCGTAGATTTAGAGGGGTTCATCATGGCAAACGCGAAAAGAAGACGTAGAAAAAACGGAAACAGAGCTGGAAGAATGTGCATTACCTGTATTGTATTTGTGTTTGCAATTGTTATGTCAACACAGATCATTAAGGTATACCAGAAGGATCAGGAATATATTGCCAAACAGGCGGACTTAGAACAGCAGCTTTCCGCAGAACAGGACAGACAAAAAGAGTTAGAAGCATACGAGACTTATACAAAATCACAGCAGTATGTCGAAGATGTCGCCAAGAGCAAACTGGGGCTGCTTTATGATAATGAGGTTGTATTTAAAGAACAAAAGTAACGATCGCATTCGTTGGATCGTGAGCGTGATAGATAAAAAATGGGACTGTTTTTTGTACAGTCCCATTTTTGTATTTCAATGTCAACCTTGAACAATCGTCTCTATCTTTTGTAATTCTTCTTCTGTGAAGTCTGTGTGTCCGATGATCTTAATGTTGTCTAAAATCTGTTCCGGTTTGGAAGCGCCAATTAAAACGCTGATTACTTTATCATCCTTTAAGATCCAGCTTAAAGCCATCTCAGCAAGTGTCTGACCGCGTTCCCCAGCGAGCGAGTCCAAAGCACGGATCTGCGCAAGCTTTTCAGGGGTTAAGGCAGCTTCCTTTAAATAACGTCCATCAGCAGCGATGCGGCTGTCAGCCGGGATACCATCTAAGTAACGGTTGGTCAGAAGCCCCTGCGCAAGAGGGGAAAAGGCGATGATTCCCTTCTGAAGATCATTGGCAGCTTCTTTTAAGCCGTTGTTTTCAATGGTGCGGTCAAAAATAGAGTAACGATTCTGGTTAATGATAAATGGACACTTTAAGTCGCTTAAGATCGCGGTTGCTTTTCTTAAGGTTGGACCGTCATAGTTAGAGAGACCGACATAAAGTGCCTTGCCGCTCTTTACGATAGAATCTAAAGCTCCCATTGTTTCTTCAAGTGGAGTTTCAGGATCCATTCTGTGATGATAGAAAATATCAACATAATCCAAACCGAGACGTTTCAAACTCTGGTCAAGACTTGCGATCAGATATTTGCGGCTTCCCCAGTTGCCGTAAGGACCTTTCCACATATCAAAACCGGCCTTTGTACTGATGAGAAGTTCATCACGGTAAGGATGAAGTTCCTCCTTCATGATCTTTCCGAAGTTGCGCTCTGCGCTTCCGTAAGCAGGACCATAATTATTGGCGAGATCAAAATGTGTGATTCCGTGATCAAATGCGGTGAAACACATCTGCTTCATGTTTTCGTAAACACCCGTGTCTCCAAAATTATGCCATAAGCCTAAAGATACTAATGGAAGCTTTAAACCACTGTTGCCGCAGCGGTTGTAAACCATTGTGTCATATCTTTTTTCATCTGCAATATACATTACAAAATCTCCTTTCAAAATGGTTTATAAGTATTTTACTTCACGTGAGCTCTGGTGTACAGTGTCAAAATTTCGTTTCTGTAACAGAAATTTATATATCTAATGTTTTATGTTCTTAAAAAACCCGAACTCCCTTCAAGCACCACAAACAGACATTTGAGCGGAATTTTTGGCGAAAACTTTTTTTTGCCACGACGTTCCTTTGACAAACATTTTCATGGACAACTCCTATAATCGTGGACACGGTTGCAGGACAACTGCGAAGCATAGATACATGAAAACTTCAAAGTTGTCCGGCGTACAGAAATAGATAATTGCGAAACTCATAAAAGCCTAAAATGAATTGTGAAAAATTGACAAAAGACATGAAAGACACTGGGGAGCCGCCGGCACTTAGAAGGCAGGCACAACGGTAAGTTGTGACTGGCTTCTTAGTACCGTTGCGAGCGACACGTAGCGGAAGCGTGTCTTGAATGTTTTTGTTAATTTTGAACAATTTGTAATAGACTTGGAAGAGTTGCGCAATTATCTATGCGTACAGAAACAATAAAAGGAGATTATGTCATGAAAAAAAGTGCAGGTAAACAGATGATAACGATTGCGGGAGGCGTTCTTGCATGCAGTATACAAATGATGGGCTGCTATCCACTTGCCCCGGCGTATTTTGCGGCAGCATTCTTGGAAGGAGTAAACGGCGTGTGGCTGACAGCTGCAATGTACATAGGAATGCTTTATTTTATGCCATTGACGGCAACGGTAAAATACGCAGTGGCGCTTCTTGTGACTGCAGGTGCGATCAAACTGGTAGAGTGGGCGAACGAGGGTTGCCCCGCATTTCTGGCGGCAATCCTGACAGCAATCACGACGATGATTCTGTCTTTCTGTGGCGGACTGCTGGAATGGAAAGACCAGCCGGAGGTACTGGCAGTGTTTCTGGAAGGAATCTTTGTATTCGGCGCGGTGATCCTTTTAAACCGCGGCATTCATTTTTTTATGGAGTGGCAGGGGCGTGGAAACAGGATAGAGCAGGAACCTGTGGACAGAGGCAAGGAGGAACGCCTTTCAGGGTATGCAGAATCGTTTCAGGGATTGTCACAGATTTTTATGAATATGAGTAAAAAAAAGGAGCAGTACACGGCGGAGGAACTCGGACAAATGCAAAATGAGCTGACCGGAAGGCTCTGCGCAAACTGTGACTGCTGTGCGATATGCTGGGAGCAGGAATCTACGCCGCTGTATGGAATTTTGTCTAACATGATCACGTCGATCCTGAATGTGGGGATTCCGGCAAAAGAAAGTGAGGAGGAACTAAGCCACTACTGCAAACACAGCAAAGATATGGTGGAGGAGGCAGTGCGCGTGTTTGAGAAGGCAAGCTTAAACCGTGCGTGGTACAACCGTCTGTTGGAAAACCGTCAGACGATCGCAGAACAGCTCGATGCGATGGCGTACATTATGAAAGACTGTGCGAAGGAGGAAAAACTGCTGGATACGCAGGAGAAAAAGGCGTTGGCAGAGATACGCTACCGGGCAAAAGAGAGCGGGATCGTCATTGAGGAAATGCACTTGTATGAGAATCAGGAGGGACGTCTGCGGCTGACCGCGGGACTGCGCAGTAAAATGGGCGGCTGTGTTTCTGTGAAATCATTTCTCGCAGCGGTCAGCCATGCGCTTGGAAAAGATATCCGTGCTGCCGCAGACTGCCGCTCATTTATCTCAAAGGAACGCACCGATTTTTTGTTTTACGAGGATACAAAATACCGCAGTGTGCAGGGAATCGCACGGCTGAAAAAAGATGGTGCACAGATTTCCGGGGATAATTTCTCGTTTCTGGAGCTGGAGCGCGGTGATCTTCTGCTCGGACTCTCGGATGGCATGGGCTCCGGCAGTGCCGCATGCAAAGAGAGTGAGATGGTGTTAGATCTTGTGGAACGCTTTTTGGAAGCCGGTTTTTCGGTGGAGACAGCGATTCGTATGATGAACTCGGCGATGGTGATGAAAGGGGAGAGCGATCTGTATTCTACCGTTGATTTGTGTATGGTGAACCTCTATGATGGGGCGGCGGATTTTTACAAGATCGGAGCAGCGGGAAGCTTTATCAGGCACGGGCAGGAGGTGACAAGTTTTGCTCCGGATTCGCTGCCGGTCGGCGTCGGGACAAACCCCGAGATCGAGCATAAAAAGATAACCCTGAAAAACGGCGATTTTGTTGTCATGGTCACGGATGGTGTGTTAGAATATCTGCATGTACCAAATCCGGAAGAAACAATGCAGGAGATCATCGAGAGTATCAACACCAATCATCCGGGCATCCTGGCGAAAAAGATTTTGGAGCGGGTGCTTCTTTTTACAGGGGGAAAGGTTTCGGATGATATGACCATTCTTGCAACCTGCATCTGGGAGAAATAGATGACAAATGAACTTTTAAACGAATGGAAAAAAGAAAAAATAGTGGAAGACGGGGACATAGTGCTCGCAGGGGTATCCGGCGGTGCTGATTCCGTCTGCCTCCTGTTGATGCTGGAGCAGTTACAGAAAAAAACAGATTTTTTATTGGAAGCAGTCCATGTGGAGCATGGCATCCGTGGGGAAGAGAGCCGGAAAGATGCAGCGTTTGTGAAAAACCTGTGTCAGGAACATGGGATCAGATGTCATATATTTTCAGTGGAAGTTCCTGTATTTGCGGAGAAACATGGTCTTGGGCTGGAGGAAGCAGCGCGCATTTTAAGATATGACTGTTATAAGAAAGCGGCAGAAAGCGTAAAAAAGGAATTTCCGGAAAAGAAGATCAGGCTTGCGCTGGCGCATCATGCGGAGGATAACGCAGAAACGGTTTTGTTTCAGATGGTGCGCGGAAGCGGACTGGATGGGCTGTGTGGCATGAGCCGCCGCAGGGATGAGGGGATTTACGAATTGATCCGTCCTCTGCTTACGCAGCCGCGGGAAGAGATCGAGACCTTTTTAAGGGAATGTGGGCAGTCCTATTGTACGGATGAGACAAATCTGGATACAGAATACAGCAGAAACCGTATCCGGCATCAGGTGCTGCCGGAACTAAAGCAGATCAATGGGCAGGCGGTGGCACATATCAACCAGAGTGCGGCGCTTCTGCAGGAAATGAGAGATTTTCTCAATGAGGAGGCAGAGCATATCCGGGAAATGTATGTGGTTGAAAAAAGCGATGGCATACAGCTTTATTCGGGCGTGTGGGAGGAGTGCCACGAAGTTGTGCAGCGGGAGGTTCTCCATAAGGCAATCGGACAGGTGGCAGGATCGAAAAAAGATATTACGAGAAAACATGTAGAGAGCGTGAGAAACCTTTATTTTTCACAGGTTGGACGATATGTGGAACTGCCATATCAGGTGCTGGCGGAGCGCAATTATCATGGTATTTTGCTGAGAAAAGAGACGGAAAAAAAGAGGGCGGATAACACCTTTTTGATAGAAATACCAAAGGAGAGCCTGCAAAAAGTTTTTGATGGAGAGACACTGGAACTGGAAGTGCCGGGAGGCAGAGTAAGGTTTTGCGGACTCAGCCCGGATGGGAAAATCGGGGAAATTGATAAAAAATCATATACGAAATGGCTGAATTATGATAAAATCAAAGTTGGACTGCAAATCAGAACCAGAACCGCAGGAGATTATCTTACGGTGGATGACAGGGGACACACAAAGAAACTGAAAGAGTATTTTATTAACGAGAAAGTCCCAAAAGAGATGCGGGATACCATGCTGCTCCTGACGGAAGACTCTCATGTTATATGGGCGGTCGGACAGCGGATCAGTGCAGATTATAAAATCGATGAAAATACAAAAAAGATATTAGAAGTACATTTTTTTGGAGGAAATTATCATGAAAGTAAAGAATATTAGAAAGTATCTGACAGAAGAACAGATCACAGAGCGCGTAAAAGCAATGGGAGAACAGATCAGCAAAGATTATGGCGGTGAGACCGTATATCTGATCTGCATTTTAAAGGGATCGATTTTCTTTACCTGTGAACTTGCTAAGCGGATCACCTCTCCGGTAGAGATCGATTTTATGTCTGTTTCCAGTTATGGTGCCGGCACAAGTTCCAGCGGTGTTGTCAAGATCGGAAAAGATCTTGATACTACAATTGAGGGAAAGAATGTCCTTGTGGTCGAGGACATCATTGATTCCGGAAGAACACTGAGTTATCTGCTTCAGAACCTGAAAACAAGAAATCCAAAGAGCCTGAAGTTATGCACACTGTTAGATAAACCGGACCGGCGCGTGTGTGATGTGAAGGTGGATTATGTCGGTTTTGAGATCCCGGATGAGTTTGTAGTAGGTTTTGGATTAGACCTTGACCAGCAGTACAGAAATTTGCCATACATTGGATGTGTGGAACTTGAGGACGAAGAATAAAGGAGAGCAGCTTTGAATAGTAGGAATAATAGTTACAGAGGCTTTGGGTTTTATCTGGTGCTCATTCTGATCGTAGTTGGTGTCTGGTATTTCCTGGATGGAAATACAACCACAAATTCTTATACAAGAGCAGCTTTTGAGAAAGACATCCAGTCAGGGGATGTAACAGCCATTGATATTGTGCAGAATCGTGAGATTCCGACCGGAAGTGTGAATCTTACATTCTCGGATTCCACACAGAAGGTGCTGATCGTGTCAGATGTAAATGAGATCGTATCTTATCTGCAGGATCAGGATATCACTTATTATACGATGGAGAATGTTCCGGCGGAGAGCTGGATCATGACACTGCTTCCATATCTGATCATATTCGGGGCAATGTTTATTTTCTTCATGATCATGACCAATCAGGCAGCGGCAAACGCGGGCGGCGGCAGCAGCAAGATGATGAATTTTGGTAAGAGCCGTGCAAAGCTGATGCAGCCGGATGCCAAAAAAGTGACATTTGCCAATGTCGCAGGTTTGAAAGAGGAAAAAGAGGAGTTGGAGGAGATCGTGGATTTCCTTCGTGCACCACAGAAATATACGGCTTTAGGCGCAAGAATCCCGAAAGGAGTTCTGTTAGTCGGACCTCCGGGAACAGGTAAGACACTGCTTGCAAAAGCGATTGCAGGAGAAGCAGGCGTGCCGTTTTTTAGTATTTCCGGTTCTGATTTCGTGGAGATGTTTGTCGGTGTCGGTGCATCCCGTGTCCGTGATCTTTTTGAGGAAGCAAAGAAAAACGCACCATGTATCGTCTTTATCGATGAGATCGATGCGGTGGCAAGACGCCGCGGAACCGGTATGGGCGGTGGACATGATGAGCGTGAGCAGACATTAAACCAGATGCTTGTTGAGATGGACGGTTTTGGCGTCAATGAGGGCATTATTGTCATGGCGGCAACGAACCGTGTGGATATTTTAGACCCGGCTATCATGCGTCCGGGACGTTTTGACCGCAAAGTGTATGTCGGTCGTCCGGATATCGGCGGCAGGGAGGAAATCCTTGCTGTACATGCCAAGAATAAACCGCTTGGCGATGATGTGGACTTAAAACAGATTGCGCAGACAACAGCCGGATTTACCGGAGCTGATCTGGAAAATCTTTTGAATGAGGCGGCGATCATCGCGGCAAAAGAAAACCGTGCGTACATCACACAGAATGATATTAAGAAATCCTTTGTAAAAGTGGGGATCGGAGCAGAGAAGAAGAGCCGTATCATTTCCGACAAGGAAAAACGGATCACTGCATTCCATGAAGCTGGCCATGCAATCTTATTCCATGTATTGCCGGATGTAGGACCTGTGTATTCTGTATCCATTATCCCTACCGGAGCAGGTGCAGCAGGATATACCATGCCACTCCCGGAAAAGGATGAAATGTTTAACACCAAGGGAAAGATGTTACAGGATATCACTGTTTCACTCGGAGGACGCGTGGCGGAGGAACTTGTCTTTGACGATATCACAACCGGTGCTTCCCAGGATATCAAACAGGCAACCAAGATGGCAAAAGCGATGGTGACACGCTATGGTATGTCGGAGAATGTCGGACTGATCTGCTATGATAATGATGATGATGAAGTGTTCATCGGAAGAGATCTGGCACACACCAGAGGCTATGGGGAAGGTGTGGCAACTGCGATCGACCAGGAAGTAAAACGTATCATTGATGAGTGTTATGCCAAGGCAAGACAGATCATTACAGAAAACCGCAGTGTTTTAGATGCCTGTGCCAAACTTCTGTTGGAAAAAGAAAAAATCAGCCAGAAAGAGTTTGAAGCGCTCTTTGAAACGGATCATGTTGTTTTATAAAAGCATTTACAGGAAATTATATTGACACAGAGCTGGATGTATATCATCCAGCTTTTTTTGAACGTATATACTTGTGGAGGTGAAAATGGATTTCAGAAATTGAAATAATAGATGTAAAACGTTATGACACATGGAGGGCTTTATGGTAAAATATTTTTGCCCATGCAAATGAAGAGGAGTGTCCACAGAAGAGGGGAGATAAGGAATGGAGAACAGGAGCATTATTACTTTCACAATAATAACAATTGGGCTCATTTTAATATTTAGATTGAGAAATAAAGACAGACAATTTACCAAAATAGAAGTAAATGGAAAATTGAGCAATATACTGTTATTCCCAGTCGCGATTTACGGAGAGACAACAATTATGTCAATGATTGTATGCATAAGCTGCGAAATTTTATTTGTACTGTCAATGTTTCTAATGTATGTATTAAAAGTAGACAAGCTTTTTGTATGTTTTTTTTGGGGTGTTTTCCAAATATTTTTTGTATTTATTGGTGCAGGAGTTGAGTCACTGGCAGAATGCAAAATACAAGAGAAAAAAGGGCAGAAAATTTTTTGGTTTCTATTTGGAATCATTATGATAGTTGCGCCGACTATTTGGATGGTATCACAGATACGAGAATTTTTGGAGGTAATATAATGGAACAAAAGGATATACAAGCTGAAAAACAGTTAATTCAGACATGGAAAAGTATTATGCTTTTGTCATGGTTTACCAGTATTGTTGGAATTGGATGCTGGATTCAGGCTGGGAATGAAATAATTGTAGGAAATATGAATAAGGGCGTTATATGGTTAATATATGGAATGGTACATATAATAGTAGCTTGTTTTGGAATTCGATTTTCTAAAAGGAAAAACGAAAAATTACAGGATTCAAAATATATTGTGAGAAGAAAAAAAGGAATTTGTATTTTAGGCATTGTAACTTATTGTGTGACAGTTTGTGTGTTTTTACTGACTTTGATTTTTTTAGAAATGAGTTATATAGCGTTTATATATATGGCTTGCTGTACCAGTTGTCTGCTGATAATTTCTTTTTTCTGGTTTTCCATGTACCGAGAGCAAAAGATCATAGTGAGAGAAAAGGAAATTGTCATTTGTAATTTTTTTGGAAAGAGGAGAATGATTGACAGGCAGGAGATAGGCCAAATTACAAGTGATCAGAATCATGTGCGGTACGGTTTTATGAATAAACAGAATCAACAATTGTTTGCAGTATCCGTAAACATGGTCGATGCAGTTGCATTTATACAAGATACGCTGGATGAATTAGAGAAAAGATAATGGAAAAATAATAGGTAATATTGCACCAAAATTATGTTCAAAATTTGCACCATATTTAAAAAAATTGATTTCACATGAAGAAATTGGAAAAGTAGACGATCGGCTTGTAAAATATGCGGGAAGTTGCGCTCCAGATTCTAAAGAAGCTTTGGCATTATTAATAAAGTATATTGGCGCAGAGGTGGTATATGATGTGTTGGTAAACAGAATTAATGGTGGATTAGATACAAAAATAAATATAAATTTCGATGGAAAGGAATAACTGAAGTGGAGACTGAAAAACAAGTTGTGTGTTCAGGAAGAACAGCATTTACACTTATGCTGGGAATATTTTTTTGGTTTATTGGAGTAGGTGTTACTTTACTTATATTAATTTCAGAGGCAACATATGAAGTGATAGGTGTATTCATTCTATTTTTAATATTATGTGGAGTAGAGGGAAGCTATTTTCTTTTATATTGGTATAACAAAAGAATCATTGTTACATGGAATGAAATTATGTATCGTTCGATTTGGGGATTAGAGAGAAAATATTCTTGGAAAGATGTCAAATCCGTGTGTTACAAGTCAACAGGAAGAGGGGCAGGTAGGATTCTTATTCGGACGAATAAAAAAATTTATATTGAAACAGGAATGATGAAAAGAAGTGAAGAAGCAGAGAGACTAATAAAGGAAAAAGGCTATTTGCAAGTAAATCTAATTACAGATAGAAAAAAAGGATAAAAAGATATTAAATTATAGCGAAAGTGTGCATGTTATGTGAATGCTGTAGGTCATATTATTTCACATAAACATAAAGGAGAAGGAATGGAAGAAGAAGGAAGAAGCAGGAAGAAGTGAGGAAACCTATGGATATGGCATTCATATGGCAAAATAAGTATTTTAGGATTGTTATGTGGAATAGGTGTACAGATTACCAATATTATAATTGTTGTATTGTATTTGTTTTTTGATATAAGTAGGGAACTTTTAGGAGCATGTTGGGTGACAAGTCTTATAGTAGTTCTTTTTGTGAGTGGAGGTCTTGGTTCAAAATGACATTTTTGCTTATATTAATTATTTTATTTTATATTGTGTTTGGCATTGTAGATGTACGGTTTGGTTTTCTGTGTAAGAAAGAGCAACGTAAAAATAAAACAATTGCGCAGATATATGTGGGCACGAAAAAGATTGTGTGGATTTTGGGAACTATTTTTTTCTTAATTGGAATTTTGGAAGTTCTACTTTTACTATTTAGTTTCAATATAGTACCATTATATGTATTTTTGGTTATGTGCATTGCTGTACAATGGGGATTTGCAACATTTTTATGGAATTATTTTTGTTATTCAGCAGTGTTTATGAATGAGGAAAAAATTTATTTTTATCATAAGAGAAAAAAGCAGGAAATTTCTTTAGAAAATATTGCAGAGATTAAGGCGGCTTTAGGAAATGTCGCATATACTTTTTTTGATGAAAATAATAATATGTTATTTGAAGTACAAATGAAAAAAGAAAACGCATATCAGTTGGTGGAGTATATCAAGCAAAGGACTTGCACCTTTTAAATTTGAATACAAAGGATATCAGGGGGATAGCTGGAAATTTGAAAAGTGCAAGTAAATTTGGAAAGGGAGATTTATTATTCATTGGCAACTACTGCATTGGCATCATTAACTTCAGCAATATTAACGGTTTTTTTTGGAGGCAATGATGAAAAAGAATAAAGAAATATTAAAGTTCACAATTGGAGGAGTTTTTGCATATATGCTTCCGTATCTGATAGGTGTGTATATGGGCTTTTATCAGGGGGCTGATTTGCAATTTATGCTTCAAATAGCTGGTTTTGTAACAATATTTATTGTGGTTGGCGGGCTGATCTGGTTATTTAGAAAACAGTATGACTCCAGAAAACTAAATGGATACATTTATTTGTTTGGTTCATTAGGTCTTTTGATGGAGGTAATGTTCTGGGGTAATATTTTTGGAGAAAAGAGAGTTATTGTTTGTATAGTAATCTACATAGTTACTTTTATTCTTGGAATTTTGATTTTATTGTTAGCAATGAGAAAAATTATAATTAAGAATAAATTGATAAGGGAAATTGGAAAAGTAGTTGGTACAGTCGGTGGTTTTTTTATTATATTTATGGTACGGGTTGGAAAGGCATTTTCTGGTCGCAGAGGTGAAGTGATATTCAGAAACATGGATTCTGATGATACTATGAAATTAATGTGGTCTTGTATTTTGTTTTTGGCATGTATATATGGATTGATTTGTTCCATGAATATCACTAGTTTAGCAATAGAGGATTAGCATTAGTAAACCGTTTGACCACCGTAGCGCAGAATGGACAGACATTAAGAACATACAGCTATGATGCATTCGAGAACCGAAGCAGTAAAACTGAATATCAGACAGCAGGAGGGCTGGTGACAACTTACAGGACATAGAATGGAGGAAAGCATTGCAGCAGGGGATGCAGCCCCGGAACAGACCAATGGATCTGGTGGATTTGAATGGTATGTGGCCACAGTTTCCCGATTATCTGATAGAGGGAAATGAGGCGCATCGGTTACTTCAGGCAAAATTCATGTCAGAAATATCTGGAGGGTAGGTAGAATATCGAATAACAAGCAGTATTGCTTCTAATCCATCAGGAACCGGAAGAGCAGACATCGTATATTTTAATTCATTAACCAAAACAGTAGAAGTATATGAAATAAAACCGGGATCATATACGCCAGGAACTATAAATTATGCGGCAGGGCAGAGTCAATTACAAGGTTATATTGAGGCGTTAAATCATAATGGACAGATTATTAATGGTTGGAAAGCTGCAAAAGGTATAAGTTTGAACTCGTATTTTAATACTATTACAATTCCAAGTGTGGAATATCCTGATAAGGAGATAATACATCATGTATATGAAGATGGATTGATTAACTATTACTATAGAAAGAAAAAAACACAGGAAAAACCAGTAACAGCATCGGAAAAAGTAAATGAACAGGAAAGAAATTATTCTGGTTTAAAGAGGATAGGAATTTTTGCATTGGGAAGTGTGCTTTTTTTAGGAGCAGTAGTTTTCTTTGTGGATGATATTTTTGGGGGAGTTGGTGTTGCGGATGATGGAATAGCAATGAGTGCGGCATCAGCGGCAGTTGCTTTTTGGGGGATTGCATTTACCGGTAAGAAGCGGGACAATAGTTGTAGCATGAATTAGCTGTAAATAAATATTAAAATAAGAAAGGAATAACAATGAACGACAAAATAAACAGAGGACAACTTGTCAGAACATATATCGGAGAAGGACTTGCGCCTTTTAAATTTGAATACAAAGGATATCAGGGGGATAGCTGGAAATTTGAACGAAATATGAAAGGTGCAGTTCAGACAATCTCTATATATCCATATCGTTTTGACCAGAGCATGATAACGTTTGAGTTATATACAAATATAAAAAATTCAGAGTATGCAAGTAAAATTGGAACCAATGTGGTATCAGCCAGTATGCTGGATGGAATTGTATCCAATGGTCAGATACGTGGTTACTGGCAGTATGGGAATGAACAGGAACTGATTCAGGTGTTGGGCGAGATGAAGGATGTTCTCATAAAAAAGGGGATGAAAATATTAGTTGAGTTAAGTAAGGGACTGGAGGAACCGGATACTGCCGAAATGTACCGGGAAGTTTATTTTCATCATGATGAATTATGCGAAAAATTTATGGAAAAGACAGGCATTGTGGTAACAGGATTTGATGAGGAGAATATCGATCGGTGGTTTGAAGTAATAGAAGAACGTACAGCAATATTAAAGCAGGGTGATTACGAGGATGCAAAAGAGGAACTGATGGAGATTGCCGCATTTCTCGGAAATCAGCTTGTAAAATATCTTGGTGGACGCTGGTTTCATTATTTGTCAGAAAATCATGAGAGCTGTGGGGTTGAAGGGTGTAAAACGTTAAATCCGGGACTAAATTGCCTGAGTGTGGTAGTTGGTGGATACACCCAAAATGGGATGAACTGGGTTAAAAAAAGTATTTTAAACAGATATCAAGAACGAAAAATTTAATACAAGAATATTTAGGGAACGAATATATCATTATTTTAATCAGTTAAGTTACTTATGGAAATAAAATCATAAAATTAATTATTCATGGTTCTTGTGAATGGCATTGATTTAAACGATGGAAATATGGACATGGGAAAGATGAAGAGTGTTTTGGATGCAGATGTCGAGAATATCAGGAATGCAAAGGCAACTGTTGAAAAAATGATCGAAGAAAAAATGCTTGGAACAGAAGCGGATGGAACCATCGGTGTACGTCTTGCGGATGGACAGATAAATTACCATGATAAAAAAGGGCAGGAATATATTGCGAGAAATACGGCGCTGGAATTTCTGAAAGAAACGGAACAGGTATTTCTTTTTTCTATTGTGAAGATGGAAAGCTGAAAAAAGCAGAAACGGACAATGGAAGCAGCCTGACTTACTGTTACAATCAAAGGGGGCAGCTTGAGGAAGTAAAAGACTGGCTCGGCACGACAAAAATCGCTATGGATGAGGCAGGACGTATTGCCTCTGTCACAGATCCATATGGAAAAACCGTGGGATATGAATGGGGAAGCATGGGCAAGAGAACGGCAGTTCTTTATCCAGATGGAAAAAAGACCGTATATGAATACAATGAAGCCATGCAGCTGACCGCCATGAAAATCTTTTCTGGGGAAATGCGGGAGAAGACAATTCGTTACAGTTATGATGAAGCCGGAAGACTCATTGGAAAGCAGCTGCCGGGTAGAAATTATACAGATTACCGATACAATGCGGCAGGAAAACTTGAAGAAATCTTACATAAAGGAGCAGATAAATCAGCTGTTGCAGGAAACAAATGCAAACGGAACGAAAGATTATGCGTATGACCACAGAGGAAATTTGTTATCCGTAACAAGCGGTGAAGAGGAGAAAGAAACATGCATTCATTAGTTAAAGGTATAATTCTTTCCGTTTGGATTTGGTTTATTATAAAAGTATCTGAAAAAGTTTCGGGCAATACAAAGCATCAAATTCAAAACGAATTTTTATATTATTTTATATGGCTATGGCATTCATATGGAGAAATAAGCATTTTAGGGTTGTTATGTGCAATTGGTGTACAGATTACAGATATCGTAATTGCAATATTGTGTTTGTTTTCAGATATAAGTAAGGAACTTCTGGGAGCATGCTGGGTAACAAGCTTAATAGTGGTTTTGTTTGTCAGTGGTGGGGTCGGAATCATAGAGACAGGAAATGAATCGAAAAGATGGTTGGAAAAAATCGCAATGTATTTGATAAGTATAGCTGTATTTTTTGGAGCAGCATATTTCCTATATCCAATGTTACAATATATATTCAAATTTTAAAAGGGAGATTCTAGGATGGATTTTTTGATTATATTAATTGATTTGGTTGTTATTGCACTTGGGATTGTAGATGTTCGGTTTGGTTTTATATGTAGAAGGGAGCAACATCAAAATAAAATGAATGCACAGATTTATGTTGGGGATGGGAAGATAGTATGGATTTTTGGGCTTATCAGTTGGGTGGCTGGAATTTTGGAAATGATACTTTTACTAGTTAGTTTCAATGAGTTAGCATTTTATATATGGCTGCTTATATGCATTATGGCACAGTGGGGGATGACGGCATTTCTATGGCAGCACTATTGTTATTCGGCAGTGTATTTATATGGGAAAAAGATTTATTTTTTTGACAAAAGAAGAAAGCGGAATATAGGGTTAGAAAATAAAGTAGGGATAAAGGCAGCATTAGGAAATACAGTATATGCCTTTTTTGACGAAAATGATAATAAGTTATTCGAAATTCAAATGAAAAAGAAAAATGCAAGTGAATTAATGCAGCTTATCAAAAACGAAATAAGTAATAGAAATCCATGATTTTTTGGAGGTGGCATAAGGGGAAAAATGACCAATTTTATATACATTTTCATGATAATAACACTGATATGCATAGGTGCGGGTATAAAAGCATTTAATAGTGAGGATAGCGATACAAAAACTACAATAAAAAATATTCCAAATGGAATAAAAAAAGTTTTGCTGATTGGTACAAATGTTCAGAAAACAGATATTACAATTCTGATCGGAACAATTATTTATTTAATGTTTACAATTGGAGTGATTTGCATTTATGTATTTGCAAGTCATGAAACAAAAGTTGAATTGCAATATAAATTGTGTGTGGCATTTCTTGTAATGTTATTTTTGGAAACGTTTATTGTGGTATCAGTTTCGTATAGAGAGAAAAAAACACAAAATAAAGCAATGAATATACACGAAACCATTTATATATCACATGCAGAAAAAGAGATTGAATGTGATATGTTTTCGAAATATATTATTTTATCTAACAAGCGATGGAAGGATGCGAAAGGAACTGTATATATTTTTCCTGCGACGTTATTTCATGAAATGGATGCAGATGGAAATATATTTAGAGAGACAGAAAAAGGAATAGAATATTTGTCAAATATAGGTGCATATAAGAGTCTGGCAGAGCAACTGGTAGATGGAGGTTATCAGACAGTTCGGTTTGAAACAAAAAATATAGCCGATAGAAGTATGTCACTTGAAGAATTATTAAATAAACTTGTGGATGTAATAAATAATATTCAGAGTGTAACAGGTAAATATCCTATTTATCTTATTGGTCATAATAGTACATGTAATATATTATTATTGTTACAGAAAAAGATAAAAACACAGGGAATGATATTGTTATTTGGTGGTGGAGAGACAGGAAAACAGGGAATTATATTCAGATGCAGACTTGATCGTTTTGGCAGAATCAAAAGAGTCCGGCAAAGGGAAGTAGAAAGGGAATATGAAAAAGCAGAGTCACTCATAAAAGAAAATAATGTAGTTATGGCATATGGAGAATTATTTAATATGGAATCAGAGTTTTGGATTTCAATATTAGCAGAAATTGAAAAGCCGATTTTGTGCATATCTGCGGAAGCCGACTGGAATTATAACGGCGAAGAAATAGCTCAACATGTACAGAATGAAAATGTAAAGTTTAAAATATTGCCGGATGTAGATGCTACGATGAGACTGGGGTTTAGAAATCATTTGGCAGCTAATAATTTGACATATATGGGTTATCTGAATCGAAAAGGGGTAACAAAACCAGAGGATGGAAAAGATATACCCTGTTATGCAGAAGATATAGGAAAATGTATTATGGAATATATGGAGCATTTGCAGTGAAAAATGAGTGATTAGGTGATTGGGTTTGGATTTCGGAGGCAATTGCCTATTTAATTGTAATATTGGAAATTGTTACGATCACTGTCCTTGACATTAAGGATGCAAAAATAAATATTGATTTCAATGGCAACATATGAAGTTAAAGGCATATTCAGTATCTGCTTAATATTATGTGTTTTAGAAGGAAGTTATTTCCTTTTATTTTGGCACAATAAACAAATTATTTTTACATGGAATGAAATTATATATCGTTCAATCTTTGGAATAGAAAAAAAATATTCTTGGGAAGATGTTAAAACTGTGTGCTATAAGTCTATGGGAAGAGGGGCAAATAGGATTCTTATTCAGACAGATAAAAAAATATATATTGAAACGGGAATGATGAAAAAATGTGAAGATGTTGAGAGAGTAATAAAAGAAAAGGGTTATTTACAAGTAAAAATCAAATAGGTATAGTGATTGAGAGTAGATTTTATTAGAATAATTTTATTGTTATAAAGCCTTGGGAAGCGGCGGAAGCCGGACAGAGGACAGAAGATATGATGCCGGAGTGGGTCGTTTCATAAGCGAGGACTTCATAAAAGGACACACCGCAGTGCCATACACGATGAACCATTACAGCTACTGCTTCAACAGACCGATGGATCTGGTGGACCTGAATGGCATGTGGCCGAAGTGGGTTGAAACGACGGTAAAAGCGGTTACCGTGGTGACAACCGTTGTTGCTGTTGGTGCAGTAGTTGTTGGAACAGGAGGAACAGCAGCACCATTTATAGCGGGTGTACTTTTGGCAGGTACTATTGGTGGTTTCGCAAACGAAAATATTGGTGGAAGTTATAGTAATGGTTTTTTGGGTGGGTGTTTTACAGGAATAATTCAAGGTGCAGGAAGTATGTTGGGACCTATTGGAAATACAATTGGTGGAGGAATTGGGTCAGCAGTTGGAACAATGGTAACGGAATATCTTGATAACATTGATTCGACGGTAGAAAAAAACATGAAGAAATAGGGGCAGATGCTTTGACTTCTGGATTAAAAGGTTTAGTATGGGGAACTTTTACAGGCTCGGTTCAAGGAATAACATTTTATAATGATGTAGCATTAGAAAAAAATGTGGTAGATTCATTTAGTGGTTATACGAAAACTACAGGAAATGTATTAAATACTTTCTATGGAGCAACTACAACAATGATATCAAATGAAAGTTCATTTGATAAAGAATAAGGATATGTGAAGGGAAAATAATAAATATGGTATATAGACAAACTTTGGAAATAAAGAATATTTGGTTTAAAGTGATAGCAACGTTGATTCTCTCTATTATTTTTATGAGTTTTAGTTTTTTAAATATTTTTCCAGTTTTTCCTATTCAAGTGAGTGCAGTCTTGTTTTGGGCAGTTTCGATCTGCTTTTTGACATTTTACATAGGTTATCTTATTCGGTATCATTCCGAAAAATGGTATTATCAAAATAGTGAGCTGGTTTTGTGTAGACTTTTTCACAAAAAAGTAAAAGTAAATATTTCTGATATAAAGGAATTAGTGATAGGAGAATCCTATATTTATTCAAGATACGGAAGAATTTATTTGAATACAGTGTATGTAGAGAACGGAAAAAAGAAAAAGATAAAGTGCCCATGGGTAAGTATTCTAATGACACCGAAGGTAGAAAATTTGAATGATGCAAAGGATTATGACATATTGGTTGAGGCGAAGCAAAAGCAGACTTGGGGTTTTTCAATGTATGATATGGAAAGAATGAAAACATTATTAAAAGAATTTACAGGAAACATATATATTTCAGATAGTATAAATGAAAGTGCCAAACCACTTATTTCAGAACTGAAAGATTATTGTAACAGTGTTAAATTAAAATGCGTGAATTTTTAAGGGATACATAGATTGATGAACAAAGTTATTTGCGAATGGAGAAAACATGACTTAAAACGAATGTGACAGATGGTAGAGCAGCAGGTAAGCTATTTGGAAAGATAACACATGGAGATAGAAAATGATTATAATAATTTTGTGTACAATTATTGATTTGATAATTAGTAAATTAAGCCCATTTATTATATTGTTCATTTTATTTAGATGGTATAAAAAAATGATGGGTTAATAATAAGTGAGCAAGATTGTGCAAATTTATTAACCAATACAAGAATAGTTCAGATGAAGGAATGAGAGCGTGGGCTGAACTTTATAAAAGCGATGAATAAAATATAAGATATTATTTGCAAAATGAATTATACACAGAATAAAATAGGAATTTGACAGGAGATGGTAAATCTTCTTAGAGATAATATTAAAGACTTTGTATTTGGATTGATTGATGGAGAAAATAATAATGAGAAAGAGTAGGGAGATTTTAAAAAATTTCATAAGAATGGCTTTTGTACATATTTTTTTCTTGATATTAGAATAAGCTATTTCTGTACTAATTGTTTTAAGACGAGTTTTAGAGGAACACATGGCGGAAGACTCATGCAGAAAACAATATCAATCTCGTCGACAGGAAAGCTTATGTGGGGTGGAATATTTATAATCAAAAAAGAATATGATTCCAGAAAATATTTAGGGTATATCTATTTATTAATTTCCTTGGGACTTATGTTGCAGACAGTGATACAAGGAAATATACCTGTTGAGAGCATAGTAAAAATATGTATTGCTGGTTATACAGCGACACTTGTAGTTGGTTTTCTTGTAGGATTATATGCAACAAGGAAGATTATTGTGAAGAATAAATTTGTAAAAGAAATGTTACATGTGGGTTGTACTATATTAGGATTTTTAATTATTTTTATATGTTCAACAGGGAGGATGTTTTTTGGACGCAGGGGAGCAATATTAGTAGAAATGACAGGAGGACAAAAAAATAGTGGAAGATGCATGTGGTATATTATCTTAGGTATGACATGCTTACTTAACTTTATTGGTTTTTTGCTTATAACCTGTGTTGCAGCAGAACCGGATCATTTTAAAGAGAAGAAACAAGGCAAATAATTAATAATCGAGACCGTTTCAAGTTTTGTGTAATTTCTGTGAATTAGTGACTTCTCACGCTGTGGTAAAAACATCTAAAAATACCAAACACGTCTATAAAATTAATTTCGTCACCATTATACTGCGTTATGAGGCAGATATGCAATCTGTCTTTTTGTCATACACAAAAAATGATTTGAACTCATCATACACCTGCTTTCTGCGCATTAGTCCACCTGAAAAATACAGCATTTCTTAACTGAACAGTATTTTCAATGCATGAACGCATATGATATACTGTTTTCATCATAAAAAACCTTATCTAAATGACATTGCAAAAGAAATAGCTAATAAAATAAAAATGCAATGTGGAGAATAAAGAATATGTTAACAAGTACATTTATGATAGGATTCAGTATATTAATGACGTATGCATTAGCAATTGGTGCATGTATGGCAATCCTTCAAAGTGAATTTTTGAAAAAGGGGTACATTTGGTTCTATAGGATTTTAATTGCATTAAATGTTATTGGAATCACAGTATTTATAGAAAAGTGTTTTACCGTTGAAAAAATAAGAAGAGAAAATTATTTCCTAATATTTGCAAGTGTTTCATATGTCATATTTTTAGTACAACTAGTTTGGATACTTGCAGGTTCAGTGAAGGGGCGTTGCAATAATCAGAAAATGGTGCCAAGAGAAACCTACGATTTAAAAGAAGAATGGTTGGAAACAGAAGAAAACATAAAAATCTGTTATACACAAAAGAAAAATGAAGAAGGTTTCAAAGGAACTATTGTGTTCATGCATCCGGATTATTACAAAAGTGATCTGAATGGAAGGGTATGGTATC
>OBYC01000149.1_pt1 | contig 78614 bp, 63 predicted proteins | sample 1550651 | NCBI WGS metagenome assembly OBYC01 (sample SAMEA2580181, study PRJEB22360) | human gut metagenome | biome: human gut; feature: human-associated habitat; material: faeces | place: Denmark | collected 2008/2010
ATATTCTTCTTTATCCGATTGTAAAAAGAATTATATATTAGGGCTGCCGTAAATTGTCTGCACAATTAGATAAGATAGGGGAAAATGGAAAAGGATATGGTCATTTAGAAAAAGTGTACAGTATCTGGATCTGCCTCGATAATATTCCCAGGAAACTGGAAAATACCATATCATATTATAAGATGCAGAATTACAAAAATGAGGGAATCAAAGACAAAGAGTTCCGAATTGATTCCTGGGAATCAGATCTTTTGGAGATTATAATAGTACGGCTCGGTGGAGAAGGACAGGAAGAAAAGGGACTTTTGGATCTCTTATATGGATTATTTTCCGGAAACCAGAAAAAAGTATTATCATATATTCCAGATTCGGATAATCAAGTTCGTCAGAAGGAGGTGTCTGATATGTTAAGTATGATTTCTTATGCAGAGGAAAATGGAATAAAAAAGGGCGAAAAAAAGGTGAAAAAAAGGGTGAAAATCGATTAGGAGCACTTATAAATATTCTATTAAAGAATAAACGTTATTCAGATGCTGAGAAAGCATCTGAGGACGAGGTGTATCGTGAACAACTATATAAAGAATATAAATTATAGAAATGGGTGGTTATTTTGAAAACTCCGGGGACTTAAATTTTCGACGACTGGTGATGCTCGAAAGGGTGCTCGTTTCAATCGGAATTGGAGTCTGCATTCTATGAAGTCCAGGTTTTAGTTTTTGCCATTCTAAAGATAGTCTCAGCATATTGTGCTTTTGTCAAGGACATTAGGTCAGACCGTGCGTCCAGCAAAGAGCATGCAGTCCGACAGGTGGAAATTATAATATAATAAGATTTAGGTAATTAAACAATATCGCATACATAATACAGAAAATGTACTATTTAATCGGAGAAAAATATGTATAGAGAAAGAGTGAACGAAAAACTACCGACAGAATATTTGTTGCATGAATTTGATGAATTGATTTCCTGTAAGAGCCTTGGTAGTTATAATTGTTGTGAAATGGTTTCGATATATCTATGCCAAAGAGAAAAGGAAATGCCGGATAATGTATATACAATTTTTGTATTTGAAACAAGACCGAACGTAGAAAAGAGCTCGGAGAGACTTTTAAAAAAGCTTAAAAGTATTACTGATACATATTCATTAGGAATACAGAGAAAGGTGCTGGATGTATCAGAAGTTCGAAGTATTTTTGAATTGTTATGCAACAGTAGAGATAAGAAGGAAGTAGACATCGGAGATGGAAGGTTAGAAACAGGATATCTGGAAGGGGTATCGAAAGTTTTTATTCAGCAGGACAGTACAAAAGAGATGCTTTTAAACAAAGTATTAAAAAATAATTTTATTAATGGAAGTTATATTTTGGAATTTTTTGACTGTGATAAAAAGATTGTAAATGTGTTGAACACAGTGCAGTTCAGAAAGATGACAGATACAATATTCGATGCAATTCCAATTGATTTGTTTTCTGCATCAGATCGTATTGGGAATTTTGTGTTTCAATTTCCGTCAACGAATGTAAGGGTTTCTTATAAAAAAGATGATATGGAGAGACAGTTAACGTATGATGTGTCATTTGATAAAGAATGTGAGTCAGATGATCAATTTCTGGTATTGTCAGAAGGCGTTTTTGATGATTCGATTATTTCATTTGGTACCAGGACATTTAAACAGGAAGGATGTAATACTACATTTGAAGTTGGTGATGCTTCCCGATTTTGCAGGACAACGATAATTGATGTAAAACGGCAATTGATTTTGTCGCGTCAGGAAACAAGCTTTATAAGAAGAATGACGTGTGTGCTGCAGATGGGTGCACAGTATGGAGAACAGCGTATCATTTATGATGAAACAGGACAGGTTGTTGACATTATTGAACTCATATCAGCGGAGAATGTTAATATAGAACAACCTGTTATTCGGACGCGAGATAGTCATATACATAAGCGTCAGTATAGCAGACGAGTTGATGAGTTATATGCCAGAGCTGAGTTTAGACGGTATGGAAGAGATTCAGAACCGCAGAAAGCTTTGAAAGATGTGATTGCATTGATGAATCGTGCACAAACAGGGAAGGTGTATCTGTGGGATCCTTATCTGACAGTTGAGGATATTTTACATACTTGGTATTTTACGAAAAGTATGAATGTAACGTTATATGCAATTACATCTGGTGAAATTGCCGAAAAAAGTAAAATGAGTGTATGTGATTGGATAGAACAGCAGCAGGAAATTATGGAGAAAAGGAGTAATCATTATGGTATACATGTAGAGCTTAGATGCCAGTGGGCTGATTATGGTTACAGTTTTCATGATCGTTTTCTCATGGTGCTTAATTTAGATCAGGATACCTCTTCTGTCTGGTCACTGGGTACATCTGTGAATAGCCTTGGAAATAAACATCATATTATTCAAAGTGTGGAACATCCACAGATGATGATAGACGCATTTGAAGAATTATGGAATGAGCTGGATGCTCCGGAATGCCTGGTATGGAAGAAAGGAGTATGATGGAGAAGACAATAAAAAAAGATATTTGGGAAATGATCAGTTCGGTGAGTTATAGTACTCATATTGCTGGTAACGCAGGAAGGGCTGATCAGAAATTTTTTGAACATTTGCAGGAAGGTATTGCTGATAATGATTTGGATAAGATATATGAATTCATTGATGCGTATGAGAGGGGAAAAAGTATAAAACCTGATGAATTAGTCTGCAGATTGTTTCAAAAAGCATATAGGGAGGACTCTGCACGTTTATGCCAGCTTTTGGCAGAGAAAAATAACATTGTAGATTATTGGATATTTCTTTCAACTTGCTGTGAAACAGATATGCTTGTGGATTTTGCAAAGATGGATGTAGCATATCCTTGTTTCTATTATGAATGTGCCAGGATTTTGTTGAAACGGACATCGGGTATAGATGAAAAATGCAAAGAGGCAATAATTGCAGCGGTCAAGAGAATTGCTGACAGGGATTTGGCGTTGTGGGAGCGCTGGGTACAAAGAAAGGAACATAATACAAATTGGCAGCAGCTTCTTTTTAGTGTTCTTTCTAAAGTCAGCAGAGAAGCGCTGAAGCGTTTTGCACAGACAATCAATCTGGATATGATGCTGCAGAATCATAAAGAGGATATTGTGGCTTGGGAATTTGAAAGGTTATCGGATACACATGCATACAATATCTTAGAAAATATAAGTAAAGATATTTTGGAGAATTGGCATTTATTGTTCGAGAAAAAGAAGAAAAAACATGAGAATTTAAGAGAAATATGGTTTTCTGGTTACTTTAGTTTAATTTTGAATTCTCTTCAATATGATTTGAAAAATAAGGAGGAGTGGAAACTTAGTTTTTTAAATTACGAAAAAATATTAGAAAAAGATATGTATGCATGGTATGAGAAAACGACACATATGTGTTGCGCTTTTTTCTATGATATAACGCAGATATTTTATATTGTACTGGCAGGGCAGGAAAAGCAGATTATAGAGGCGGATGAAAGCGTGACTCAAAGTATCAGGAAGATACAGTTATTTATACGGCGGCATGAGGATTACTGGAAGGATCATGTTAAACAAAAAATAGAACTGGAACATAGACTAGAGGCGATGTTGTAGATTTAAGTGGAAATTCATAACCAGTAAAGGACAAAGGATGAATATTTTAATAGTAGGAAATGGATTTGATTTGGCACATGGTTTGCCCACGAAATATGCGGATTTTTTGAAGTTTATAGATTTTTTTTACAAGCATAAGGCACAAGAAAGTTCAAGATTAGAACTGATTGCGGGAGAGGATATCCATTGCTATAAGTATTTTACAGACCTATTTAATAGCAAACAAGATTCTGAATTTGATCAGTATTTATATGATCAATCAAGAAAAACAATTCATGAGTTAAGTGATTTGTGCAAGGATAATGCATGGATTAAATATTTTTCAGAGGTGTATAAAAGCAGAGAGCAAAAAGGGAAAGACGGGTGGATTGACTTTGAAAGTGAAATTTCCCTGATTATACAGACATTCAACAGTGTAAGCAGGGATATACAAGAGACCATACAAAAGGGAGGCGTAGGAACGGTGCTTTCACAAAGGCAATTAAACGTTCTTGCACTATTTGTGGAAAAGATGGATAGTTCATCAGGAATGGCGACCCATGTCTGGAAAAAAGAAGAAATTGACTTTTGGAAACAGAAACTTCTGGAAGATCTGAATAAACTTACACGTGCACTTGAAATTTATCTCTCAGATTATATTAGCAATTTTATGCTGGGAAATGGACTGTCAGATATAAAAAACTTGCCATATTTGGACAAAATTTTATCGTTCAACTATACATGTGCATATCAGAGGATATACGGAGAACATCCGTTTTTGGAGTTTGATTATGTGCATGGAAAAGCTGATTTAAGGAATGATATCCAATCTACAAATATGGTGCTTGGAATTGATGAATATCTGGAAGGAGATGCGAGAGATAAAGACCTCGAATTTATAGAATTTAAGAAATTTTTTCAAAGAATACATAAGGAAACAGGGGGGTTATATGAAGGCTGGCTTGAGGAAATTCAGTCTGAGAAAAAAATATATGAAATATCAGCAATCGTTAAAGAGAATGGAATAGTTAAAAAGCATCACAGAGTAGTTAAGTACCATAAAGTTTTTATATTTGGACATTCATTAGATATTACGGATAAGGATATATTAAAAAAATTTATTTTAAACGAAAATGTTAAGATAATAATTTTTTACACTGATAAAGAGGATTATAAAAAGAAGATTATCAATCTGATAAAAATTATAGGGCAGGATGAATTGGTAAAGAGAACGGGTGGGAAAAATAAAACAATAGTGTTTCAAAAGATAAATACGTGCACATTGGAATCTGATTCCATGAGGGAAAAATAAAAAAGAATAAAGCATGGGAAGATTTGTGAATCCAGACAATAGTGCATTTCAGTTTGCTCTGAATTCCAGAATATATGTGGATAAGACAGATATTGTTAGTATGCACGATGGAGAAAGAGATGAAGAAATGTCTTGTCAATGATTGACAATCGGTAGTATATCTGCTATATTAAGACATATATCTGAGAAAAATCGTTAACCGTTCGGTTATTTAATTTCCCTGTGTGACAATATGATAGAAATGATATTCAGAAAAACATGACATATTAAAAGTAAAGGGTGATAAGATGCTTACAATTGTAAATGGAGTTACATCTAAACAGGTGCTTGCAAATGAAATTATAAATCTTTTGGAAACAATGGGATTAGACGGATATTTTTATTTGGGCTACCCTGTTTTAGGGGGAATTGATGGAAAAATTAAAGTTGATGCATTGTTAGTGAGCGAACAGACGGGTATTGTGCTTTTTGATCTGGAAACATTAGCAGAAGAAAATATGGAAGATAAAATTCAGTTATTGGATGAACTATATAATAATATGGAAGCCAAGCTGAAAAGATATGGATATCTGTCAAAAAGACGAGTTTTACAAGTGCCGATTAATGTACTGTCTTATGCACCCCTTTATAAAACGAAGAGTGATGAAATTTGTACATCAATAGAAGAAGTAAAGGAATATTTAGAAAGTCTGGAATGGAAACAGGGCGAAGGATATTATAAGAAATTACTGGAAGCGATTCAGATGATTTCACAACTGAAAAAAAGAGGTGGCAGAAAAAATCTTCAGAAGGCTTCGTCAAGGGGATCAAAATTAAAAGCAATTGAAGACCAGATTTCCTGCCTGGACAAGTATCAAAGTAAGGCAGTCATTGAAACGGTAGAAGGTGTTCAACGAATCCGGGGTCTGGCAGGATCGGGAAAAACAATTGTTCTGGCATTAAAGGTAGCATATCTGTATACTATGTATGAAAATAAGATGATAGCAGTTACATTTAACAGCCGGGCATTAAAGGGTCAATTTATTCAACTGATCACAAACTTTATTGTTGAAAATACAAATGAGGAACCTGATTGGAGCAGAATTAAAATAATTCATGCATGGGGAAGTAAAAATTCAGAAGGTCTGTATTTCAATTTTTGTAAGGCAAATAATCTAGTTTGTTATGATTATATGGATGCGTGCCAGAAATATGGAAGAAATTCATCTGCTTTTGACAGAGTATGTGAAGAAGCCGTAGAATCAGTAACGAATCCCCAGCCATTGTATGATGTGATTTTAGTAGACGAAGCACAGGATTTTTCAAAATATTTTCTTCAGATGTGTTATATGTCACTCCCACATGAAAGCCGTATGCTTGTATATGCATATGATGAACTCCAAAGCCTGGATAACAAAAACGTTGAATCTCCGGAAGACATTTTTGGATACAGTAATGGACGGCCGAATGTAGTGCTTGATAACAGTAATGGTAAGGCGGAGGATATTGTCTTATCAAAATGTTATCGTAATTCAAGACCAGTTCTTATTACAGCACACAGCCTGGGATTTGGAATTTACAGAAAAAAAGAGGCACGGGAGGAAACATCGTTAGTTCAATTATTTGAAGATAAACAGTTATGGGAAGATATTGGATATACAGTGAAAGAAGGTGTGATCAGAGATGGAGAATTTGTAACGCTATATAGAACAGAAGAAACAAGTCCTGCATTTTTAGAGGATCATTCGTCAATTGACGATCTTATACAATTTAGAAGATTTGAAAATAATGTACAGGAAGCGGATTGGATAGTTGAAGATATCGAAAAAAATCTGCATGATGAAGAATTAAGATATCAGGACATTATGATCATTCACCCTGATCCCAAAATTACGAAGAGTTACGTGTCACATATCCGTGTTAAATTAATGGAAAAGGGAATTAAATCGCATATTGTTGGGGTACAGACAACACCAGATGATTTTTTTCAGGAGGATTCTATTGCAATCTCTCAGATTTACAGAGCAAAAGGAAATGAAGCAGCAATTGTTTATCTGATAAATGCGGATCTTTGCGCAAGAGGCATCAACTTATCAAGAAAACGAAATATTATATTTACTGCTATGACAAGATCGAAGGCATGGGTACGGGTTAGCGGAATCGGAGATGATATGGATCTGTTAATACAGGAGTTTAACAGCGTTAAGGAAAGGAATTTTCAATTAGAGTTCACGTACCCGGACAAATCACAACGAAAGAATATGAGAATTATTCATAGAGACATGACTCAAAATGAATTAAGAGATATCAGAAAAAGCAATTCTAATCTGGCGGATATTACCAGTAAACTTGCAAATGGAGAAATTCGAAAAGAAGATTTAGATGAAGATACTGTGAATCGCTTAAAGGATGTGCTGTATAATTGAAAGAACAAGAAAAAGTATTTCGAGAGTTAAAGAAAGTTACAAGGGAATTGATCAGATGTGGACTGGCAGAAGAATATAACTATCCTGTAATTCAACAAATGGATATTGTATGGGAAAAATATCAAAATATTTCGTTATATTTAAGGAATATGGATTACAGTACAATTTATGATGAAATAGAAAAAAATCATAATTATAATGTTAAATTGCCAGATGGCGGTATCATACAGTTGATGTATCGCTTTAATAGAACGGGAAAAGAATTGATTTCGCACAGATTGGGGTATTATCCATCACCGTCGTATGAACTTTATCAGAATGATCCGGAATTATACGATGTTGACTATATTTACGGAGATATTTTAAATAAATCTGTATTGCCTGTGATTATTCGAGCTGATTACAATCGAGATCCGGAGGAGAGCGAACTGCATCATCCATATTCACATATTACTTTAGGGGGATATAAAAATTGTAGAATTCCTGTAGATCGTCCAATATCACCGATGAAATTTGTGAAATTTATTATGGAACATTTTTATTATGTTCCGAGTTCACAGTTGGAATTCAATTTTGAAATTGAGGGTATAGTAGCTTTCGAAGAACATATTGCAGAAAAAGACATAAATAAGAGCAGAATAATAGTATGAAAATGGAGAATGAAATATGGAAATTGTTAGAGAATCTATATTCATACAAACAGCTATAAAATTATAGTGTAAATTATAGTAGAAAAGTAATTGACATATTCATGGTGGCAAGTTAATATAATATTAACAACAGGCAACAGGAGTGTCTGTCAAGCGTTGAAGTAAGGTGTTGTGCCAGGAGGCAGTGCCTTACCAGCTTTATAAGGGTTTAGCATTTACCACAATCTGGCTAGGGAGCAAAAGCTCTCAAAAGAAAATGCTGGGAGGCTCTGCCAAGTGCAGGGCCTTTCTTAATTTTATTATGAAAATAAAGGGAGTTGCGGAAAATATAGATGAGAACAGTTGTTGATTGTGTATCATCATTTATTCCTCTCTTATCAACAGAGTATGAAATTGTTCTGGGAAGAAAAAATGTTGCGGTTAAACTTATAATAACGTTTGATAAGAAGGACTGTTTTCATTTGATGGGATTACAGGATTACATATATTATACGACAGATTGAAAAAAGATGTAAAATAGCAAGATTGCCTGATGGAAAATATTTATTCCATCAGGCAATCCTATGTAAACATTTCTTTAGTTTTGATTATTCTGCAGATTCTTTAGAAACAGAATTTTTCTTTTTTCTGGATTTACCAGAAATCATTTTATGACCGGAGTAGATAGCCATAATCATGCAGAGAAGAGAGCTGCAAGCAAAATATTTGTGAGCAGTTTTCATGTTTTTATAGCCGGTATAAAAGGTTCCAATCATGGCTGCCAATGCACCAAGTGACCAATATTTATGTGCTTTCATTTGAATATACCTCCTGCGTTTTTTTATATAATACCTCTTTTTAGAAAGCATGAAAACAGGAAATTTATAAATTCTGTTCTTTCTCAATCTGCTGTTCCTGTTCGTAGCTCTTCCCAAGGATCATATCAATATTGGCAGACACGGTACGAAACTCCCGTTCATAATTCCGGCGGTTAGAAAAATCTTCCCGTTGCATATTTCGCAATTCAATAAGTCGGTCTTTTTCAGCATAGAGGGATTTCGTGGAAGGCAGCTTATTTCCGACAGATTTTTCTTTCAGTGTTCGGAGAGCTGTATCATAAAGAGAAACTTTTTATTTTTATGGTAATAGCTGTTTAGTTTCTGACATTCAGATTACAAACCTGTTTGCGGCAGAGTTATTGATGCCGTATGAAGTCTTTCGGAAAAATTTCTTTGCACATATGAACGAATTGGAAATAACTCCCGGGAAGGTACGGTTGGATGAGGCTATCCGTCTGATTGTTTGTCAGATGAGTGATTTTTTGGTTCCTTATGTGATTAGCATAAATTAAGTCTGCGAAGCAAACGATACTCCTTGGGCTTTGCACAAGGAGATTCATATTTATTGTATTTCGCAGTGTATTACTGGACGCGGAGTGAACAGTAACCAGTAAATAAACAATTTATTGACAAATAACTGACCAGATGTAATAATACCACTCAGAGATAGTATTTGGACTCAAAACTATACTCTGGCTGAAATCACTGGAATCTTATATAAAAGCAGCCAGCCGGAATCCGGAAACGGGAACGGAGGGATGTATGTAATTTTAAAAGATACGAGCCGGTATTTATGATACAAAAAATCAGATTTCCAATAATCTATGGAATAGTAAAACATATTTTATGTATCAGAAACAGGACTCAATATACAGGGAATCAATCAGAAGCGTTTCAGGGTCAAAGTGTATCCTGATGCGCTTTTTTTGCAGATCATAAAGGTATATTTCCTTTTTATGGTGCTGCTTGACTCTGATTTTTCCCGCAGGAAAGGACTATATAAGATGACAATAGAAATGTTAAAAGGAAAAATCCACAGAGCAACTGTTATCCAGGCTGAACTGGATTATGTGGGAAGCATTACTGTGGATGAAGAACTGCTGGAAGCTGCCGGAATACTGGAATATGAGAAAGTTCAGATTGTAGATGTGAACAATGGCAGTCGATTCGAGACATACACAATCTGCGGAAAACGCGGAAGCGGTATGATCTGTCTGAACGGAGCAGCAGCAAGATGTGTAAGCACAGGTGACAAGATTATCATCATGGCTTACGCAGGATATGAGCCTGAAGAGGCACGCACTCATAAGCCTGCAGTTGTATTTGTAGATGAAGAGAATAAGATCAGCAGAGTGACCAATTATGAGAAACATGGTCTGCTGAAAGACATGGCCTGAAAACGTTGATATCAGATTAGAGGCTATCATAAGATGAAAGTGAATTCAGAAAAGAGGCTATCTCAAAAACTATGATACCGGTCCATTGACCGAGAAAGAGGAGATAACAATGCAGGTAACAAAAACAGTAGAAGAAACAAGAAAACAGATCAAAGCATGGAAAAAAGAAGGTAAAACTATAGGTCTTGTTCCAACAATGGGATTTCTTCATGAGGGACATGCAAGTCTGATCAAAAAATGCAGAGAACAGAACGACATTGTAGTTGTGTCTGACTTTGTCAATCCAACACAGTTTGGTCCGACAGAGGATCTTGAGGCATATCCAAGAGATTTCGAACGCGACAGCAAACTCTGTGAAAGTCTTGGCACAGACCTGATCTTCTGCCCTGAACCTTCTGAAATGTATCATGATCCCCATGCATTTGTAAGTATCGATACATTATCTGAGACACTTTGTGGAAAAACACGTCCTATCCATTTCAAAGGTGTGTGCACAGTTGTAACCAAGCTGTTCCATATTGTAGCCCCGGACAGAGCATATTTCGGACAGAAGGATGCTCAGCAGCTGGCCATCATCCGCAAAATGGTCCAGGATCTGAATTTTGATATAGAAATCGTAGGCTGCCCGATTGTCCGTGAAGAGGACGGACTGGCAAAATCCTCCAGAAATACATATTTAAGCGATGAAGAGAGAAAGGCTGCTCTCTGTCTGTCCAGATCCGTAAAACTCGGACAGGAAATCATTCACGCAGGCATTTCCGCAGAAGAACTTCTCGGCAAAATGCGTGCAGTGATCGAGGCAGAGCCTCTGGCAAAAATCGATTACGTTTCCATGGTAGATGCACTTACCATGCAGCCTGTGGAAAAAGCTGATCATAATGTTCTCGTAGCAATGGCTGTCTATATTGGCAAAACAAGACTGATCGATAACTTCAGCTACGAGGTATAATATATGGAAAATATTTTAAAGAAAATAGGAAAAATCAGCAGTTTTGCATCCAGATATATTGGAATCATCATCATTGCCTTTTCATGCCTTGCCTTTTTCTGGAGGGATGGATTTGCATGGATGACAAATTATACATCTGTTTTTCTGGGCGTGATCATGTTTGGTATGGGACTGACCATACGTCTGGAAGACTTCCGGGCAATTTTTTCCAGACCAAAGGAAGTGATCATTGGCGCAGTTGCACAGTATACGATCATGCCAGTCGTAGCCTGGGTATTGTGTAAAGTTATGAATCTTCCCGCAGATCTGGCTCTGGGTGTGATTCTTGTGGGATGCTGTCCTGGTGGAACAGCCAGCAATGTGATCACCTATATTGCAGGCGGTGATGTTGCACTTTCAGTAGGAATGACCATCGTTTCCACTCTGGCTGCTCCTGTTATGACTCCATTTCTTGTGTACATTCTGGCAGGTGCCTGGGTGGAAGTATCCTTCTGGGCAATGGTACTTTCTGTTGTAAAAGTAATTCTGGTTCCTGTACTTCTTGGAATCCTTCTCCGTACACTTGCAGGAGATCATGTAGATAAAGTTTCAGATGTTATGCCATTGATCTCTGTTGTAGCCATTGTTATGATCATTGGCGGAATCGTGGCAATTAATGCAGAGAAAATCTTAAGCTGCGGAGTTCTGGTCCTTGGCGTTGTTGCGATCCACAATTTCTGTGGTATGATGCTTGGGCTCCTTGCAGCAAAAATTTTCCATGTAGAATATACACGGGCAACAGCTATAGCTATTGAAGTGGGCATGCAAAACAGCGGACTGGCAGTTTCTCTGGCAGCAGCTAACTTTGTAGCCAATCCACTGGCAACTCTTCCAGGTGCTATTTTCAGTGTATGGCATAATATTGCAGGCTCCATCTTTGCAGGAATCCGCCGTTCCGGCGTAGAAAACAGGACACGCACAGGTGAAAATGGTGTGTCAGCAGCATAAATAACAAGGGAACGTAGAAAACAAAAAATCCCCGGAATCCTTGGCTTAACAGTGATAAGAAACTAATTTGCTTATCTACTGCCAGCTAACGGATTCCGGGGCAAAAATAACTACTTGAATTTTTTTGCTTTTATGACATCTATAATTATCCCTTTGTTTTTTATAAGCTTTATTCGCCAACTCTCAATTTCTCAGCATTTTGAACGGAATATCCCATATCATAGGCCTTTTTGAAAACACTTTGATTTCTGACTAATCCGGCATCCATCACGTTTGCTGCATATATCTTTCCTGCAATCTTGTATTCTTCCAGATGTTCTACAAAACCATCCAGATCACCAAGCGGTCTTTCAATGATGTCCTCGCCCAGACCAGCCGATATAATATAGTAAACTTCTTTTTTACCAAGATGCTGCCAGATAGGATAAGTGCGGTCAATAAAGGTCTTCATCTGGGCACTGATTCCATAAAAATAAACCGGAGTAGCCAGTACAAGTACATCTGCTTTCCGAAACATTCCGAGTATTTCAGCCATGTCATCTTTTAATACACAGGTACCGCCATTTCTCATACAGCCGTCGCAGGCTCTGTACCATGTTCACCTGATGTCCTTTTGCTTCTGCACCTTTTTTGAACTGCTCACAGCTAAACAGTTCTCTGACTGTATTTTCATATACCACACATTTCTCTGCCTTCTTAATCTTTTTGGCATATTTTTTACTGTTAGTAAAGAATGTCATGGTTCGACCCTATGAAGTACGGCCCTATAAAGTATAGATATTTATCTACAATCTCCCAGTAGCCGCTCTTAGGCGAACCATTCTTCTTAATGACAGCTATGGCTTACGCATCCATGCTCGCCACATGTATGTCCTTCCCCGTGGTTGTGCTCGTGATGAGAACACTTCACATTTGGATTATACGCAAGTGTTTCATTGATAAAGGCTTCTACCGCTTCATCTGCATCTCCGGAAACTCCTCCGAAAAGCTTAATACCGGCTGCCGCTAAAGCTGTCTGTGCGCCCCCTCCGATTCCGCCACAGATCAAAACATCTGCATTCAATGCATTAAGAACTCCTGCCAATGCGCCATGTCCGCTTCCGTTGGTATCTACTACCTCTGAATGTACCACTTTCCCTTCTTCTACATCATAAATCTTAAATGTTTCTGTGTGTCCAAAGTGCTGGAAAATCTGTCCGTTTTCATATGTTACTGCTATTCTCATAATACCTTCTCCTTTTTCCACTGCATATTTTTGATAAAGCTCCTGCTTGTAACATCCTCCAAGGTTGCAGTCGCTACTTTGACCATCGCAGATTCTGAAATCCCCGCCCTCAATTCTAAGCGGATGTCCATCAATAAGTGCATCTGCTATTTTCTTCCTGGCAATCTCGTAAATTCGTTGAACTGTTGTTCTTGCGATCTGCATAGATACTGCACACTGCTCCTGACTGTAACCTTTCTTGTCCAAAAGACGAATTGTTTCATACTCATCTACCGTCAGAATAATGGGGGCTTTTTTCTCCGTATCATCTGCCGGAAGAAATTCTAAAACATTGGGAAAATGGCAGACTTTTCTGCATTTTATTGGTCTTGGCATAAACTGCTCCTTTCTTGTTATAATATAATAGTTCTATAAAGGGCATATGTCAATAACATTTTTGACATATGCCTTTTTAACCAAATCAAGTAAGTCCCCTGCTTCAATTGCGAAGAGCAAACGGGCATCGGAGAGACTTCTGGAAAGCAGTACGAAATATCTTGAAGAGAAGCTGAAACTCACAGTCAACAGAGAGAAGCTTAATGAGATACTGACTGGTTATCTCCATTACTATGGCATCACTGACAATTCAGAGAGAATTACAGCATTTCGTTATAATGTTATGAAAAGCTACAATTTTAAATATCAGGGGAGATCGAGGTCTCTTATCTTCAAATATTCCACAAGCTTAAAAGACATTCTCAACAGAAACTCTGTCATGGGATCGTTTAAATCGGCTTTACCTATTTCAATGATTTTTTCCATTCGATAAGCCAGCGAATTCCTGTGAATACACAAAATGTTAGCTGTTTCCTTATTGTTATGGAAACACTGTAGATATACCTCAAGTGTATGGTAAAGTTCATTTCCCGTTCTCTGGTCATATTTATTCAGTCTGTAAAGGGCAGGGTGGATATAATCTGCAAGTTTTTCTGGTTCTTTGATCTTGTTCATCATTTCGTAGAACTCAATTTCAGAATACCGATGAATTTGATGCTCCATCGGATACCTTTGATCCCATGATATTTCCTTCTTAAGGTTATCAGGGATTCTGTGATTCCATTCAAGAACTGTCCGCGCCTGCTGATAAGCTCTGTAAAATTCATCCATTTTTGAAAAAACCAGGGAGATTCCTACATCCAGATGATACTCTGCCATCGTTTTAAGCATTATTTTTTGAGTATCTACAAATATAACAGAACTCTGATCTGGTACAAGCAGGACTAGTGCATTGTCGTGGACAGTCATATATGCTTCCGGAAAGATATGTCGGATCACAGGATAAAGCTGCTGCTTTAATTTATTTTCCTTCAAAAATGTCTTCGGTTGGATACAAAGTGCATACATTGCATCAGATACTCGAAGATGAGAAATGGAATCTGCCAATATATCAGCCGGAGTTCCAATCAGCAAGGCTTCAAGAAGCTGCTGGTCCGCACTGGTGTACTGAAACAGTTCAGGATGATAATGTCCAACTACGGAGCTGATTGCCCGGCTTACATCACTCATAGCTGCTAAGTGTTCTGCGGTAAAAGGGATATTGTTTTCTATCATCAGAACAAAACCAACCTGAACACCGTTTAAAAACACTTTCGAACTACATTTACGATATGGTGATTCCGGGCAAGATACTTCAACAGCCTCAATGCTGGCTGAAGCCCCCTGGACAGCTTCCAATGACATTACATTTTTAATGAAATCGTATGTACAATATCCACGTTCAATATTCTTTTTCCATAATTTATCCGTAACCGGAATTGATGTAGAATATGACAGGATACGGAATTTCTTGTCACAAAATACCAAGGAATATCCTAATTTGATGGATGCAGAGTTAATCACTTCATCCAGGCTATGGGAAGAGTGGCCTTTTCGAACCAGTTCTTCATATAAACTAACCTGTTCATGTGTCTGAAGAAACTGTTTTGCTGCATTAAAAACCGCAAAAAGCTCTTTTGCCTGTACTGTTGCACGATCCGTGCAGGAATAAGGAAAAAGATAGTTTTCTCCACGAACAAGGATACATTGAGAAGGCTGCATATCAGGAGACAAGACATCTGGATAACCAAAATAGACAATATCTGTGGCGTATCCTGTTTGAGTGCCATCCAGCAGCTCTACATCTCGTATTTCATGAAGATCAGTAGAACAATTTAGTATTATGTTAAAATTTTTTTCATTTTTTAAATAATCAATAAGATCGGAAAACAGCATTTTCATACTCCTCTTTACAATTCTTTGTGCATAATGTACAGTGTTTTGCTGATTATTATTAATTATAGTGCATTGTGCATAAATATACAATGTCTTTTTTATATTTATGCCGTTGTTTTTTTAACAAAGAAAATGTTATTTTTAAGCCATAATAATCAAGAGACGCAAGTAAAGGAGGGTGTACATGTATCAGGAAATTTTTAAACAGGGAAAAATTGGAAATATTACACTTAAAAACCGACTTGTAATGTCACCGATGGGTACAAGCCTGGCGGAGATGGATGGGTCTCCATCGGAAGACATGATTGCATTCTATAAGGCACGTGCAATTGGTGGCGCAGCGCTTATTATTCCGGAGATTGCAAGGGTAAACGATCTGCATGGTGCAGGGATGATGCGTCAGCTGTCTGTTTCAAAAGACAGACATATCGAAGGTCTTGCAAAGCTTGCAGAAACAGTACATAAATATGGGACAAAGATATTCATCCAGCTGCATCACCCTGGACGTGAAACAGTAACTGCTCTTACAGGCGGCCCGGTAGTATCTGCTTCAGCAATACCGTGCAAATATCTTCAGCAGGAAACAAGGGCTCTTTCAACAGAAGAAGTAAAAGCTTTGATCCAACAGTTTATCTCAGGTGCTGTACGAGTAAAAAAAGCGGGTTGCGATGGAGTAGAGCTTCATGCGGCTCATGGGTATCTATTACAACAGTTTCTTTCCCCTTACACAAATAAACGCGAAGATGAGTATGGTGGTTCCTTTGAAAACAGGCTTCGTATGATCACTGAGATCATAAATGGAATCCGCGTACAGTGTGGACCGGACTTTCCAATCGGTGTCCGTTTAAGCGTGGAAGAATTTCTGGATAAGACAGGAGTAACAGAGGATTATATCCATATCCAGGATGGAGTTAAGATTGCAATGGCGCTTGAGAAATGCGGGATTGATTTTATTGATGTGTCTGTTGGTTTATACGAAACAGGAAGTGTATGTGTAGAGCCGATCTCCTTCCCCCAGGGTTGGAGAAAAGATCTGATCAAGGCCGTAAAAGATCACGTTTCTATTCCAGTGATAGGAGTTTCCTGCATACGTGAACCACAGGTAGCTGAGAGTTTTCTGGAAGGAGGTATTGTTGATTTTGTCTCCATGGGAAGAAGCTGGCTCGCAGACGAACAGTGGGGACTCAAGGTACTTGAAGGAAGAGAGAATGAAATTTGTAAATGTATCAATTGTCTGCGCTGCTTTGAGAGCCTGAATGCATGGATGGGCGCGGGTATTCCGGCGGAATGTGCAGTTAATCCACGTGCATGCCGCGAACGTCTTTATGGAAATGCAGAATATGACACTCAGGAACATAAGGTAGTAGTTGTTGGTGGCGGTCCATGTGGTATGATCGCTGCTAAAACACTTGCTGAACGCGGCATGAAGGTAACACTGGTTGACCGCCAGAGTGAGCTTGGAGGTACGATAAACCTTGCAAAGAAGCCTCCTTTCAAAGAACGTATGGGCTGGATTGCCGATTATTATAATGTTGAATTTGAGAAACTTGGAGTTGAATTAAAACTTGATATGGAAGCGACTGCGGATAAAATTGCAGAAATGAATCCGGACGCGGTGCTTGTAGCAACAGGTTCTAAATCTGTCATTCCAGGATCTATTCCCGGAATAACCGGAGAAAATGTATATACGATCGAAGATATTCTTTCCGGAAAAGCCGGACTGAAGAATAAAAAAGTAATGATCATCGGAGCAGGTGTTACGGGACTTGAAACAGCAGAATATCTCTGTCACGAAGGAAATACTGTTGTACTTGCGGATATGCTTGACAAAGTTGCTCCTAATGCAAATCATACAAATGTTGCAGATGTATGTGGAAGATTGAAAGAATACAATGCCCAGTTCATGATGGCACATGCCCTTAAAGAGATCAAAAAAGATGGAGTTGTTCTTGAAAGATTGAACGATAAGATAAATGTGGAAGTCGCTGCAGATGCTGTTGTTCTTTCACTTGGTTTCCGTCCGGACAACCATCTTGTTGAAGAATTAAAAGAAAAAGGAATCCATGCTCAGGCTATCGGAAATGCTGTGAAAGACGGTACGATTGCTCCTGCATCCAGAAGTGGTTTTGAAGCAGCAAGAAAATTGTTTAAGACATCTGTCAAAACTCCAAGCTTTATCACCGCTCCGGAGGAAATGCCTAATTTCGGTAAGATCTCTCTTATGAAAAATCAGGAGGGAATATATCTTGCATACCTCACCGATCCTGCGGCGGTTGCAAAGGTTCTGCCTGCACCGTTAAAACCATTTTCCGTGCCTGTAGTTACGGTATCTGTGTGCCATGTTAAGGAGCCTACCTTTGCTGATGATTATTATGAAGCAATCCTTGGTGTTTACTGTACATATGGAACACAGCTTGGATTATATCCAATAGGGCTTGTACTTGGGGGAACTGGTGCAGAAATGGCAGTTCAGTGTGGACGTGACAATGGATCAATTCCAAAGAAACTGGGATCTGAATTTGTAATCCGTCGAAACAATGATCATGTGACCGCTCAAGTCTGCCGTCGTGGTACTGAACTTGTAAATATTGATCTCAAGATTGGTGAATATAATAACGCAATGACCGGAATGCTGTATCAGTTCCCAGAAGCCGGTAAAAAGACATATGGCGGTGGTTTCTACTTCCACCTTGACCGCGAACCGGATAAAGAAGGAAAATCACATTTCCAGAATGGTGCTCTGCTTCAGAATCTCTGTGAATACAATTACCATTCATGGGAGCCTGGTTTTGCAGCGATTAAATTACAATCGTCCATTGATGATCCATGGGGAGAACTTCCAATCAGAACAGTCATTGGAGGTGCGTATTCCTCAAATGATCTGATGGTTCATAAACTGAATTTATGTGAAGAGATTGACGCAGATGTTCTGGCACCGTATCTGCTTACCGCACGGTATGACAGAACAGCATTCATGGAAACAGGAAGAAGATAAGGAGGGCATTGCCATGAAGTTTGAAAACAAAGTAGCAATCATTACTGGTTCAACAAGAGGAATCGGAAGAGCAACCGCAGAACTCTTTGCAAAAGAAGGAGCAAAAGTCATAGTTGTTGGAACAAAGGAAGAACTGGGAGAAAGCTGTGTGAATGAAATCAAGGCAGCCGGAGGAGAAGCAATTTTCTGTAAAACAGACGTGACATCTGATGAAAGTCTTGATAACCTGGTTAAAACAGCTCTGGACACCTACGGAAAAATTGACATTCTCGTAAATAATGCAGGAGTAGGCGGAACAACTGCCACTATGGATCAGATTACAATGGATGAATGGAACACCGTTCTTGCAACAAATCTCACAGCACCATTTGTTCTTTGCAAGAAAATAATCCCTATTATGGAAAAACAAGGGGCTGGAACCATCGTCAATGTAGCTTCCATGGCAGCAACCGCAGCAGGCCGCGGAGGGCTTGCTTACACTTCTGCCAAACATGGCCTTCTTGGACTCACCCGTCAGATGTCATTGGATCATGGACGTACAGGAGTGCGTATAAATGCTGTTCTTCCAGGACCGATTGCAACAGATATGATTGCACGTGTGCTTGCAATTCCACAGCATCCGGTAACAATGAAGATTGGAATGAGTCCGGCAAAACGTCCTGGAGAACCTATCGAAGTAGCACAGGCTATTGCATTCCTTGCATCAGACGAAGCTAGTTTCATCCATGGAGCAGCTTTGGCTGTAGATGGCGGATATACGATATTTTAAAAATAATTGATATGCATTAGAAAAAGGAGTCATTTGGACTCCTTTTTTCAGTACGTAGGATCCTTAACTTCCAAAAATGAGTAGCCCTAACGAAAATAAAATTAAAAAAAGCCCGTATTTCTGCGGAAATTATTGCAAAAATACGGGTTTTGCTGTATAATAAATTTAGGGCTATATGAGCCTAAATAAAGGAGGCGAATATGTACCTGAAATCAAGAGTAAAAATACCAGATGTACATGGAAAATTGATCCGATTAAGAAGAGGGGATATCACATATATTAAGTATGAGTATGATCGCTATTATAATCCGGAGAAAAAATATACCTATCCACAGAGAGCAACTATAGGCAAGGTGTGTGCGGATGATGACACTATGATGATTCCTAACGAAGCCTTTCTGAAATACTTTCCAGATGCAGTCTTATCAGGGATGGAAGACCGGACAGAACGTAGCAGCTGTCTGCGGGTTGGTACATATGCTGTAATGCATAAAATAGTATTGGATTATTCGTTAGACAAGCTGCTCGGACAGTTCTTCTCTGAGCGGGATATGGCATTATTGCTTGACCTTGCCTCTTACTCTATTGTAGAAGAAAGCAATGTGGCACAGCATTATCCGGATTACGCATACAATCATCCACTGTATAGTTCTGGTATGAAGATCTATAGTGATGCGTCAGCAAGTGATTTCTTTAAGAGCATCACTAAGGATAAGAGCACAGGCTTTCTGAATGAATGGAATGCAAAGAGGAATCGAAGGGAGCGTATTTATATTTCCTATGATTCTACGAATAAGAACTGCCAGGCCGGAGAGATTGAACTGGCTGAATTCGGTCATGCCAAGGCAGATATCGGTTCAGCTATCATCAACTATTCGGTTGGATATGATCTTAAAAATAAAGAACCGCTCTTTTACGAAGCTTATCCTGGAAGTATTAACGACGTATCACAGCTTAGGGCCATGCTTGGCAGGATCACTGGGTATGGCTATAAAAAAATCGGTTTCATTTTGGACAGGGGATATTTCAGCCGTGGAAATATACGCTATTTAGACGAATGTGGTTATAGTTTTGTGATCATGGCTAAAGGCATGTCTTCTTTCATAAGTGATTTGATCTTAGAGAACAAAGGAACGTTCGAAAATAAGCGCTCTTGTGACATGAATGCCTATGGTGTGTATGGAAAAACAGTACAAAGGACTTTATTTGAAGGCGATGAAAAAAAGAGATACATTCATATTTATCATAGTATTTCAAAAGATGCTGATGAACGGGAGCATTTTGAAAACGCACTGAGAGAGCGGACAGCTTTGCTGATGTCACATCAGAATGAAACAGTAGAGTTCGGTTCAGCTTACGAAAAATACTTTTATCTTCACTACGATAAAGATGGCGTGTTTTTATATTCGGAAGAAAAAACAACCGTGACAGAACGGGAAATATCATTATGCGGATACTTTGTTATTATCACATCCGAAAGGATGACAGCAAAGGAAGCACTGCATCTTTATAAGGGCCGTGATGTATCTGAGAAACTTTTTGCCTCTGATAAATCATTCTTTGGAAACAAGAGCATGCGTTCGCATACAAACGAAGGCGTTGAAGGACGGATTTTCACACAATTTATCGCACTGATAATCCGAAACAAAATTTATACTGCATTACAGGAAGAGAACGAAAAGCTTGAGAAGAAACAGAATTATATGACAGTTCCGGCAGCAATCAGGGAACTTGAGAAGATTGAAATGACACGCCAGACGGATAATATATACCGGCTGGATCATGCTGTAACAGCAAAGCAGAAAGTAATATTGAAAGCCTTTGGATTGGATGCGAATAGTATAAAATACTTTGCATCGGAGCTGAGTAAGGAACTGAAAAAATCAGAATAAGGAAGGAAAATAAAGATGGCAAGAACAAGAAAAACAAGTAAGGAAGCATTAGAAGAAAAGATTGAAAAAGCAGAGGTTGATGTGATCGCAGCAAAGAAAAAGTATGATCAGGCAACAGCAAATCTGAAAGAACTGTTAGGAAAGTGAGAATCAGTTATATGGAAAAAAATTACATCTGGCAGGGAGAGTATGGAAAAAGATCACACCTGAAAGCATTATTTAAAGAATTACTAAAAGAACAGGATTCATCTTCGTTGGAAATGCTAGCAATTTTTGTGAATAATAATCCATATAATTTTGAATTTTATATCGCGGTAGTTTATGATATCCCCAAAGAAGAACACGTAGAAAAGATGATAGGATTATTTGAAAATGCCGGGTTGGTTCTGAGAAATGATCTTACTTTTTTCATGTTTATGAATTCGATGAAAGATAGAAGATTTAATTCATGTGCTTTTCTGGGAGAACAGGATATTGACTTAAAATTCGAAAATATGTTTGGTTTTGTGGAGATTGAAGATTTGAAGAAAAAGGGATATTATATGCAGCCATTTGGAAAAGAAAAACAGGTCTTTATCAGCCATTCTTCGAAGGATAAAAAGGATGTGGAAATGATAATTCCCTATTTAAATGGACAAGATCTACCAGTTTGGTTTGACAAATATAGTATTCCTGTCGGTGCATCAATTACGGAGCAGGTACAAAGGGGAATTGAAGAGTCTGATATGGTGATTTTCTGGGTGACAGACAATTTCTTGAATTCAAATTGGTGTCAGATGGAGATGAAAGCATATATTAGCAGAATGATACAGGAAAATATTCGAATATGTATTGTAATGGACGATGATATAGAAATTAAGAAACTTCCTTTATTTTTACGAGATATAAAACATATTCGAAGAGATCACCGATCGGTCATAGAAGTAGCGGAAGAGATTGCAGGAATTATCAAACATATGTAAAGATATATACATAAATAATGCTGGCATTCATCAACGATTTGTTTGCTGTTTTTCTCGATAATGTCGTGAATCAATGTTGCGAAGCTGTTTCCCTCCGTGCGGTAACGAACAAGATACTGTTTTGTAACGGGAAACATTTTTATGTAATGTAGTCCGTGACGATTTTTGGGTCTTGTCTGCGGACGAGGAGGCAGAGCAAAGTACTGATCTTTGGGTGCCGATGCGGGAATGTTTGAACGAATGGGAACAGCAAAGTCATAGCAGGCATCCTTGTATTTTAAACGGACAACTAGAACATAAGGTCTGGTTGATTTCTGTAGTACCTCTGAATCGCCGGTGTATTTGAGCAACAGCGCATTATTTATTGTAACGAGTTTCATGACTGGTTTTCCTTCCTAAAAAAGAAGAGCCTGCCTTTCGGCAAGCCCTTCCTACACGTAAGCGATATTCTACGCTTTGCAGCACCCCGTCGCTTGCGGAAGCTAAACATACACGTTCATCATATTCTAGCCGTGATGACCGACAAGCCATTAACTCACTTATAGTATACTCAATAATCGCCGCAAATGCAACGGGTTCAAAAGATAATTTTTAGGATAATAAGCGGGAAGGTTACTGTTCAGAGGTATGCATAAGTCATTGTAAAAAATGACGAAATTTATTTTTTTATTTTGTGGATAACCATTCGCGGCAGGAAAAACTGTGTTTATAGTTTTTCCTGCTGTTCTTTTTGTCAAAAGTTATACACTAGATTCTGGTTTTGGGAACCCATTCTTGAAGCTTCAAGGTCTGCATGAATACTTTTTTTATTATAAAACAGCTATTTATCCACAGTCAGATTGACGAAAAGGTACTTTCTGGTGATTCGCTTTTTTTCTATGTTTCTGTTATACTTTTTCTCAAGAAAGAGAGGTTCACTTCTGACGTTTCTTGCAATTGTATTTGGTTCTACTGTTTTTACGAGGACTCCGGGGATCAGGCAGTATCAGCTAGAGATATTCTGGTCATGGAAGGAAATCCTGGGGATTGGTACATGTGGCAGACTGGGAAGTACTACGGGAGATGGTTTACTGCAGGAGAATCTGTTGAATATTCTGCTACTTTTTCCGGCAGGGATTTTATTGCCGGGGTTGACAGGCAGAAAACTGAAATGGTGGATGGGATTGCTTGTGGGAATTGCGGTATCATCTGCTATCGAGATTAGTCAGCTGCTGCTTTGCAGAGGGTTGTTTGAGTTTGACGATATTATTCATAATAGTTTGGGATGTATGCTGGGGTGTTTGTTGGGGAATAGGATGTTAAGGTTGGTGCATGGAAAGTAAAGGGCAGGACCAGATGAAAAAACTGACAAGTCATCTTGAATTGCGATTTCAGGAAGGTCACGTTCAAAACTTAACAGTTTTTGTGAAGCATTTTGAAAACCGTCCCTGCTATCAGCAGGGGCGGTTTTCATTTTTTACGCCAATTTATTGTCTTCATTGACATGAAGATAGTTCATAAGCGCAACCTGAAAAATTTTGGAACAATTGACTCCGTTCACAGCAATGTCTTTTTGACGTAAAATTGTTTATAACAGTAAAAATGTTTAACAAAATCTGTTAAAATGCTATAATGCAGATATGAAACAGAAAATTTTGAGAAAATCCATAATGTATGATAAAAGGATTGCTATAAACTGGTACTGTGAAAATACGACAGAATAGGAGTAAAAAAATGTTATATATAGGAAATCACACAAGCTCATCCCGGGGCTACCTTGCAATGGGGAAGCAGATGCTGGCAAATGGTGGCAACACATTTGCATTTTTTACCAGAAATCCAAGAGGAGGGAAAGCCAAAGACATTGATCCGCAGGATGTGCAGGCATTTGGGCAGCTGGCAGAGGAGAATCATTTTGGAAAGCTGGTGGCTCATGCGCCTTACACTATGAACTGCTGCGCTGCCAAAGAAAACCTCAGGGATTTTGCCAGAGAAATCATGGCAGATGATCTGAGACGTCTGGAAATGACACCGGGAAATTATTACAATTTTCATCCGGGCAGTCACGTAGGACAGGGTGCAGAAGTAGGAATCAGTAAAATTGCAGAAATTCTCAATGAAGTGCTGACAAAAGATCAGAGTACGATTGTACTTCTGGAAACTATGTCAGGAAAGGGCACAGAAGTAGGAAGAAATTTCGAAGAACTTTGTCAGATCATTGACAGGGTGGAGTTAAAAGATAAATTAGGTGTTTGCCTGGATACCTGTCATGTCTGGGATGGCGGATATGATATTGTAAACGATCTTGACAGCGTATTTGAAGAATTTGACCGGATAATAGGTCTGGACAGACTAAAAGCCATCCATTTAAATGACAGCATGAATCCCCTTGGCAGCCATAAGGACCGCCATGCCAGAATCGGAGAAGGTGAAATAGGACTGGAGGCACTTGTCCGCGTGATCAATCATCCTGCCACAGAGGGAATTCCGTTTATTCTGGAGACACCAAATGACGATGAGGGATGGACTCATGAAATTGCGTTGCTCAGAAATGAGTATAAACAGAAATGAGTATAAATATATCTGTTCGAATCAGGAAGATAAATTGGGGCGTGCTGACAAGTTGTAAGTGCAAATCGAAAGAGTAGGAGTGAGATCAAAAGGAAGGAATGCAGGAAAGATCAGAGATGCAGCAAAGACAAGGATATCAGGCAGTAGAGAAGCTGAGAGAAACACTGGACGAGAAGTATCTGTGGGAGGTTATTTTACTCTATGCAGGTGAGAGTTTCAAAACCTATACAGGGCTTCCGTTCACTTATGAAGTAAGAAAGGGTCGGAATGGAGACTACACAAGGGAATTGTGGATCGACCGTAGGGAGAACAGTAAGAGTCTGGCGTTAAGTTCAGTGCTGCTGGCATTGAGAAACATAAAGAAGGTGGGAGCTGTGGTTGACAGACCCAAAGCTCTGGGCGACATCCGCGGAGTGAGTTATATCTATGGAATGTTCTACCGCTTTGGGCTGATCGATGTGCCGGATACAGCCAGGCAGAAGATGAAATTCACAGGATATATTTTTTAGGAGGAAAGAGACTAAAGAGATTAATTTTCAGCCTCATTGTGTGGATTCTACAAAACCGGAAAATCTGATCAGCTATACTAATATTGAGGTGGATGGGATCGTCACATTTCGCGGAAACAGTTTTCGCGATACCCCTTCCCATGGTTATGCAGATATGACTGATTTCAGGCTGGACAAACTGTGGTCTGCAGATACAGGTTCTCTTTCTTCGGGCAGTGCAGTCTGGACAGGAAGTGGCTGGACAGGACAGCCGCTTATGATGAAATGGCCAAAAGAGGTCAAAGCACATATGAATATGACAGAGAAAGCAAAGGCAGATGATGAACTGGTTGAGGTGATTTATGCCTGTATGGATGGGTATGTGTATTTTCTGGATTTGAGAACGGGAGAAAAGACACGTGACCCATTATATCTGGGATATACTTTTAAGGGTGCGGGTGCCCTTGATCCGAGAGGATATCCGATTATGTATGTTGGCGCCGGATATAACAGCAACGAAGGAACTGCAAAGGTATTTGTAGTAAACTTGCTGGATTGTAGTGTTATGTATACTTTTGGAGACAATGATGAGTTTTCACTCAGAGGAAGTCTGAGCTTTTTGACGGATCAGCACTTGTGGATGCAGAGACAGATACCCGGATCTATCCGGGAGAGAACGGAATCCTGTATCTGATCAGGTTGAATACAAAATATGATCTGAACAGTGGGACTTTATCCATTGATCCGGGCAGAACTGTAAAATGGCGCTACTATGGAACAAGAAGCAGTGCAGAGTCTTTCTGGCTTGGAATGGAAGACAGTGCGGCAATCTATAAAGGCTATATATTTATGACACAGCCACTGTCCCTGTCTGGAAGATTGATGCAGAAACCGGTGAGATCGTGTGGCATACAGATTATGAATGTACTACTGATGACGGTGTTTCCGGTGGAGTTCAGTCTACGATTGCCTGTGGAAAGAACAGTCTTGCCGATTATATATATGTGACAGTGGCAAAGACCTCTGACAATGCATCCGGAGTTCTTGCCTGTCTGAGAAAATCTGACGGATCTAAAGCATGGGAGGATTCTTCCTCATATGCCTGGTCTTCTCCGGTGTGCGTTTATAACAAAGACGGATCAGGAAAGGTTCTTTATTGCAACAGTACAGGCGATATCCGCCTTCTTGATGGTAAAACAGGTAAACAGGAAGATATATTATCTGTCAGCGAGGGCGTGATAGAGGCTTCCCCGGCTGTCTACGATAACTATGCGGTTGTAGGCACCAGGGACTGTAAAATATGGGGAATCAGGTTACAGTAAATAGCAATATTTATTTGCTTTCTCCCATTCTTTATTAACTTGCCATTTATCGCACTAAATGGTAAAATTTAAATATCTTACAGTTTTACGACACAATATTTTGAAAAAACTGAAAACAAAGGAGAGGAAGCGATGGAAGAGAGAAATAACAGACTGCTGAATGCAAAGCTGAACAAGTATATTGTTCCGGGGATTATGATGTCTCTGGCGCTTCAGCTGGGAAATATCGTAGATACGATATTTGTAAGTAACCTGATCGGGGTGGAGGCAATGTCTGCAGTTACCCTGAGCCTGCCTGTGGAGACGATCGTTCAGCTGACAGGTTACTGCCTTGGTATCGGCGGTTCCATAGCAGTGGGAAACATGCTTGGCAAACGAGACAAAGAAGGGGCATCGAAATTGTTTTCTGCCACATTTATAGTAACACTTGTGGTGGGGATCATTTTTTCAATCTGCGCCCTTCCTGCAGCAGAACCTGTTGCCAGACTTCTGGTATCAGGTGACGGTGTCCTGACCGGTTATACCAGAGATTACATACGTGTAAGTATGCTGGGGGCACCGGTGATCGGAATTGGACTGATGATGGTCAATTACCTTGGGGTGGAGAATCATCCGGAGCTGGCATCAGCCTACCTTATCGCAGCCAATGTGATCAATCTTGTGCTGGACTATATATTCCTCAGATATACTCCGCTGGGAATTACAGGTGCATCCTTATCAACTGTTCTTGGTTTCCTGTTTGCAATGGGAATTTTTGTGCTTTATATCCGCTCTGATAAGCGAAACCTCCACCTGATCCTGCTAAAGCCGGGCGAACTTGGAATCACAAAGGAAGCAATCATCACAGGCGTGCCAATGCTGATCTTTATGGCAGCTAATTTTGTAAAGGCGCTTGGACTGAATACCATTATCATGAACCAGCTGGGCGAGGAAGGTATGGCAGTATTTACTGTCTGTGACAATGTGCTGCTGATCGTCGAGATGCTTACAGGCGGAATCATCGGTGTGATCCCCAATGTGGCAGGAATCCTTTTCGGAGAGAAGGACTACGTGGGAATCCGGGTTCTCTGTAAAAAGATGCTGAAATACAGTTACATCCTGCTGGCTGTGATCTTTGTCCTTATTATGCTGTTTACCGAGGAAATCACTGTTATGTTCGGAAGCGGCGGTGGCGAACTGGGCAGCCATATGGTTCAGGCGCTGCGAATCTTTGCTTTGTGTGTGGCACCTTATCTGTGGAATAAGTTTATTATCAGCTATTACGAGTCCATTGAGGAGACAGCCATTGCAAGTTTTGCCACATTTCTGGAGAATGCGGTGGTAGTTCTGCCTGCAACCCTGGTGGGAATCCTTGTATGGAAACAGATTGACGGGATCGGTATCGACGGAATTGCAGCAGGATTTGTTGCCACTGAGATCATAACTGCAGTTGCAGCCTGTATTTTCAGAAAAATCAGGCATAAGAATACAAGCTTTTATATTGTTCCTGACAAAAATCCGGGGATTAATCTGGATTTTTCCATTAAGAGTACCATGGAGGAAGCACAAACGGTTCATAAGAGGATCATAGAGTTCTGCCAGGAACAGGGAGCTTCTAAAAGCAAGGCAAATCTTGCCGCAGTGTGTGCGGAGGAAATGACTGTAAATATTATACGATTCGGGGGAAAAACCTCCAACTGGATCGACATTAACCTCTGTCTGGAGGATAATCTCTGCAGACTGAGGATCAGAGATAACGGTGTGAATTTCAACCCTCTGGAATATCAGTATGACAGTGAAGACTTTGATATACATGGGATTGAACTTGTCAAGAAGGTATCAAAATCCATGGATTATATTCGTGCGATTGATATGAATAATACCATAATATCTTTTTAGGAGGTACATGAAAATGAAAAATATTAATGAAAGGAACAATTTTGCTTTTGAGTTTCGGCCGGTAACAGAATTGTTCGAGGAACAGGTGAAGCTTCATCCTGAGAAATGTGCAGTTGTCTCCGGCAAAGAGAGTTTCACCTATGCACAGCTCAACGAACGGGCCAACAGGATTGCCAATGCACTTGTGGAAAAAGGTGTCAGACGGGAGACCATCATAGGTGTGGTTCTTGAGAGATGCTGTGATTTCTATGCAGTGCGACAGGGTATCCTGAAGGCAGGAGGTGCATTTGCAGTTGCCACACCGGATTATCCTGATGACAGGATCCGGTATATTTTTGAGGATTCAGGAGCTCCTTTTATTATCACAACAAAGGAGATCGCAGAGGAACGAAGGGAACTGTTTGCTAAGCTTCCCTGTACAGTACTTCTGATCGAGGAACTTCTGGAGAATGAGAATACAGAGAATCCTCAGGTAAAGATCGGGGAGCATGATCTTTGTTATTGTATCTATACTTCCGGTTCCACAGGCAAGCCCAAGGGTGTGCTGATCGAACATATCAACCTTGCCAATTTTGTAAATCCGGATCCGAAAAATGCGGAAACTTATGGTTATGTCAGCAGGGGATCGGTTTCTCTTTCCATGGCAGCCATGACCTTTGATGTGTCTGTTCTGGAGGAATTTCTGCCACTTACCAACGGGATGACTGCGGTGATCGCCTCTGATGAGGAGATTCTGAATCCTCTTATGCTGGGTGAGCTGATCGTCAGAAATAAAGTGGATATTATGACCACAACTCCTACTTACCTGTCCAATATGATCGATCTGCCCCAGCTTGAAAAAGCAGTTTCTCAGATTAAGGTGTTTGATGTAGGTGCAGAGGCTTTTCCTCCGGCTCTGTATGACAAGATTCGCAGAGTAAACCCGGATGCTTACATTATGAATGGTTATGGACCTACGGAAACTACCATCAGCTGTACTATGAAGGTAATTACGGACAGCAGAAACATTACCATTGGTACGCCTAACGGTAATGTGAAGGTATATATTGTAGATAAAGAGAATAAGATCCTTCCGGACGGAGAGACCGGAGAGCTTGTGATCGCAGGACTGGGCGTTGGCAGAGGTTATATGAATTTGCCGGATAAAACAGAGGCTGTATTCATTGATCTTAACGGAGAGAGAGCTTATAAGACCGGTGACCTTGCAAGGATCAGCCCTGAGGGTGAGATTGAATTTTTCGGAAGAATAGACAATCAGATCAAGCTTCGCGGCCTGAGGATTGAACTTGGTGAGATCGAGGAAGTGATCAATTCCTATGAGGGAATCATTACCAGCATTACTCTGCCTGTAGATAACAAATTCCTCTGCTGCTATTTTATGGCTGACCGCCAGATCAATACAGAGGAGCTTTCTGCCTATGCATCAGAGTCCCTGGCTCATTATATGGTTCCTGAGGTTTTTGTCCAACTGGAAAAGATGCCTGTGACACAGAATGGTAAAATTGATAAGAAAGCACTGCCAAAGCCGGTTGCACAGCCAAAGAATCTGAAAGAACCCCAGACTCCTATGCAGAAGAAGATTTTTGAAATCGTTGCAGACGTTGTGGAGAATGATTTTTTTGGAACTGACACAAGTTTTTACAGGGCGGGGCTGTCTTCTATCAGTGCCATGAAGCTTTGTATTCTGATCTCAGAGGAATTCGGAGTGACTGTGAAAACCAGTGATATCCACGAAAACAATACGGTGGAGAAGCTGGAAAAATATGTGATGCTTGCACCGAAGATCAGAACCTATGAAAAGAGAGAAGTTTACCCTCTTACCGGCTCCCAGAAGGGTATTTTTGCAGAGTGCATGAAGAATCCTGAGAGTACGGTATACAATATTCCGTTCCTGTTTGAACTGGAAAGCTCTGTTGACGTTCAGAAGCTGTCAGATGCCATTTCTCAGATGATCGCTGCACATCCGTATCTGCTGACAAAGGTTTATTTAAGTGACAGCGGAGAGATGGTGCAGAAGCCTTGTGAGGAAGCCTTTGTACCAGAGGTGGTCCGGACCACAAATGAGCAGTTTGAAAAGATGAAAGATGAGCTGGTGCGTCCCTTTAAGCTGGAAAAGGGACGGCTGTTCCGGGCGGGGATTTATGTGACAGAAGACAGGAAATATCTTTTTACAGATTTCCACCATATCCTGGCAGATGGTAATTCCTATGATATTATTTTTGAGGATATCGATCGGGCCTATCTGGGTGAGAAATTGGAGAAAGAATCCTACACAGGCTTTGATGCTGCCCTTGATGAAGAACAGCAGATGAAAGAGGGAAAATATAAGAAGGCCGAGAAATATTATGACAGTATTTTCGAGGGAATTGAGACAGAATCCCTGCCTCTTCCTGACTGTTCAGGAAAGACTCCTGAGAGAGGATATCTGTCGATGCCTGTGGATACCGGAGAGTCTCTGGTACTTTCTGCCTGCGAGAAGCTGGGGGTTACTCCAAACATTCTGTTTACAGGTGTATTCGGCATTCTCATGAGCAGATATTCCAATTCCGAGGAGAGTCTTTTTGCAACTATTTATAATGGAAGAAATGATTCCAGACTGGAGAATACAGTCTGCATGCTTGTAAAGACTCTGCCGGTTTACTGTTCCTGTGATCCGAAAGTCACCATACAGGCCTATATGACAGAGCTCTCTGAGCAGATTCTGTCTTCCATGGCAAATGATATTTTTCCGTTCTCTGATATCTGTGCAAAGTACGGGATTAATTCTGATCTGGTATTTGCATATCAGGCAGAGCTTGGGGATGATTTCCCAATCGGTGATACCGTTGCCAGGGGCCATGACCTTTCTCCGGATATGTCAAAGATGCCTCTGTTGATCCAGGTAAGAGAATACGATCATAAATATGTGCTTACTGCAGAATACCGCAGTGACATGTACAGTGAAGCCTTTGTACGTGGAATATTGGAATCCTATGAGGCAGCTATGGATTCCCTGCTGAAAGCAAAATATATTTCGGAAGTTTCTGTTCTTTCCAGAAATGGAGCGGACACAATTGCGGAATTTAATAATACTGCCTGCGAATATGACAGAAGTAAGACCATCGCTGATATGTTTGAGGAGCTGGTACAGACCATTCCTGACCATACGGCTGTGGTATTTAAGGATAAAAAATATACTTACAGAGAACTGGATGAGATCAGTGACAGACTTGGAAAATATATCGCATCCCAGGGAATCGGCAGTGAGGATGTTGTTTCCATTCTGATCCCCCGCTGTGAATATATGGCGATCGCGCCGATGGGCGTGATAAAGGCAGGTGCAGCTTACCAGCCTCTGGATCCAACCTATCCCAGGGACCGCCTGATGTACATGATGGAGGATTCCTCTGCAAAGCTTCTCATTGCTGACAGAGAGCTTCTTCCTCTGGTAGACGGATATAAAGGACCGGTGCTGTTTACAGATCAGATCTGGCAGCTGGAGGATAGGGATGTTGTGCTTAAGAAGCCGCAGCTGCATGATCTGTTTATCCTTTTGTATACTTCCGGTTCCACAGGTGTGCCAAAGGGCTGTATGCTGGAATATGGAAATATTACTGCTTTTTGTCACTGGTTCAAGAGATATTATGGCATAGATTCGGAGTCCAGGATAGCTGCATATGCTTCCTTTGGTTTTGATGCCTGCATGATGGATATTTACGGTGCCATCACAAACGGTGCACAGCTTCACATTATTCCGGAGGAAATCCGTCTGGATTTTATTGGACTGCAGCGCTATTTTGAGGAAAATGGCATCACGCATTCCTTTATGACTACTCAGGTGGGAAGGCAGTTTGCGCTGGAGATGGATTGTAAGAGCCTGAGATATCTTTCTGTAGGAGGAGAGAAACTGGTTCCATGTGAGCCGCCAAAAGATTATAAGTTTATCAATGCTTATGGACCTACAGAGGCGACTATTTTTACGACTGTATTTGAAGTGGACAAATATTATCCAAATGTCCCGATCGGAAAAGCACTTGACAATGTGAAGCTTTATATTACAGACAAGCTGGGGCATATGCTTCCTCCCGGTGCATGCGGAGAGCTGATGATCACCGGCTGGCAGGTTTCCAGAGGATATCTTAACAAGCCGGAAAAAACTGCCGAGGTCTATACAAAGAATCTTTATGATGATACACCGGGATACGAAGTGATGTATCATTCAGGTGATGTGGCAAGATTTCTTCCGGATGGAAATATCCAGATCATTGGCAGAAAGGATTCCCAGGTTAAGATCAGAGGTTTCAGGATTGAGCTTTCTGAGGTTGAGGAAGTGATCCGCAGATATGAGGGCATCAGGGATGCCACTGTAGTTGCCTTTGATGATCCAAATGGTGGAAAATATATTGCTGCCTATGTGGTATCGGACAGCACTGTTGATATCAATGCCCTGAATGATTTTATTAAAGAGACAAAGCCTGCCTATATGGTACCTGCAGTTACCATGCAGATTGACAAAATTCCTCTGAACCAGAACCAGAAGGTAAATAAAAAGGCTCTTCCTCTGCCTGAGAAAAAAGCAGCGGAGATCATTAAGCCTGAGAATGAGGTTCAGCAGATATTATTTGACTGTATCGCAGAGGTTCTGGGGTATACGGATTTTGGGATTACCACAGATATTTATGAGGCAGGTCTGACATCCATCACTGCCATTAAGCTGAATATCCTGATCTCCAAAGCCTTTGACATTGTGATCAAAACTTCAGATATTAAGAATCATCCTACTATCCGAATGATGGAGAAATTTGTAAAAACTGCGGGAAAAGAAAGCAAAAGGGAAGTACAGGAAAGTTATCCTCTTACCAACACTCAGGAGGGGATTTTCATTGAGTGTACTGCAAATATGGGTTCTACCATTTACAATATCCCGTATCTGTTAAAGCTTGATAACAAGGTGGATCTGGACAGACTGGCAGAAGCCATTGACAGTACTGTTGAGGTGCATCCTTATCTGAAAACCCGTCTGTTTATGGATGACAACGGAAATGTACTTCAGAAACGAAACGATGGGCTCAGTTATAAAACACCGATTTTAAACGGAATGAACAGAGACACTCTGGTACGTCCATATATGTTGTTTAATGAACAGCTTTTCCGGTTTGAAATCTACAGAACCTGTGATGGCAATTATCTGTTCCTGGACCTTCACCACATTGTTGCCGATGGTACATCTCTGGCTATTATAATTAATGATATTAACAGAGCTTACAGCGGTGAGAAGCTGGAACCGGAAGGTTATACTTCCTATGATCTGGCACTGGATAACAGAGATGCCCTGGCAGGTGATATCTATAAAAATGCAGAGAATTATTATAAGTCAGTATTTGAACATGCAGGTGGAAGCATCAGCTTTTATCCGGACAAAAACGGTGCGGCTCCAACAGCAGAACTTTACCACAGAGAGACCAGATCCATTTCCGTGCAGGATGTGAAGGAATTCTGTAAAAAGCATGGAATTACGGAGAATGTATTCTTCATTTCCGCTTTTGGTATCACACTTGGAAAATATAATTTCAAAAAGGATGCTGTATTTACCACTATTTACCATGGAAGAAACGATTCCAGACTTTCGGAAACAGTGGGTATGCTGGTAAAAACACTCCCTGTTTTCTGCGATTTCTCAGGAACAGCTAAAGATTGCTTAAGCGGTGTACAGAAACAGCTGATCGATTCCATGAACAACGATATTTATCCTTTCTCACAGATCAGCCATGAGTTTGATATTAAGGCAGATGCCATGGTTATTTACCAGGGCGACAATTTTGCTTTTGACACCATTGGCGGGGAATATGCACAGGAGGAGCCTGTCAGCCTGAACATGGTAAAGGCACCGGTTTCTGTCAGCATTTCCATTGAAAAGAACAGATTTGTCTTTGAGATTGAGTACAGAGGGGATATGTACCATGAGGAAACTATCCGGTATCTGGCTGACAATCTGGAAACCACTGCAGAGGGAATCTTAAGGGAATGCGATCCGGCTGATATCCGGCTGATGTTTGAGGAAAAAACTCAGATGGAGGATATTCCGGAACATGCAGGAAAGACCTTCATAGATCTGTTTAAGGAGATGGCTGCCAGATATCCGGACAGACCGGCAGTGCGGGATGACTCCGGAGATTTTACTTACAGAGAGTTGGACAGAATGTCTGATTATATTGCTCAGAAGCTTACGGAAAACGGATTTGGCCCGGAACAGGCAGCAGGTATCCTGTGCGGCAGGACAAAGGAATATACAGTAGCCTATGTGGGTGTTATGAAGGCCGGCGGAGCCTATGTTCCTCTGGATCCGGAGTATCCACAGAGCAGAATTGAATATATGCTGAAGGATTCAGGAGCAAGAAATCTCCTTGTGATCGATCAGTATCAGAATCTTGTGGAATTTTATGACGGAAATGTGATCAGTCTGGACAGTGTGTCAGATGAGGCTGAGGATTTTGAACTTTCTGCAGAGCTTATTTCTCCGAAACCGGAGAACCTTGCCTATATGATCTATACCTCAGGCTCCACAGGAAAGCCAAAGGGTGTTATGATCGAGCACAGAAATCTGTTGAACCTGATCGAATATATCACACTGAGCAGAAATACTTCACCGGATGACATTGTGGCAGAGTTTGCGAGCTTCTGTTTCGATGCGTCAGTGATCGATCTGTTTGCACCTCTTACCGCAGGAGCAGTCCTGTATATTTTACCGGAGAGTATCCGTAAGGACGCCATTGCCATAAGCAGATATATAAAGGAAAAAGAGATCACCACCGTAACCTTCCCTACCCAGATGGGAGAACTGGTTACAGAACTTCTGGAGGATGCACCTGCTCTTAAATTTGTTACACTTGGCGGCGAGAAATTCAAGCATTACCGTAACCGTACCTATCAGATGATCAATGGCTACGGTCCTACAGAGAATACGGTTTCTTCCACAGAGTTTTTGGTAGACAGACAGTATGACAACATCCCGATTGGAAAATCACAGCGGAATGTGCGCAGCTACATTGTGGATGAGAATCTGAACCGGCTTCCGGTGGGTGCGTCCGGCGAACTTTGTCACGCAGGAAGGCAGATTGCCAGAGGATATCATAATCTTCCGGAAAAAACAGCATCTGTGTTTGTAGAAAATCCATTTGCTGTATGTGAGCAGGAAAGTCGTCTTTACAGGACCGGTGATATGGTCCGCATGAAAGGTGACGGAAATATTGAGTACATAGGCCGGATCGATTCACAGGTGAAGATCAGAGGATATCGTGTGGAGCTTGGTGAGATCGAAGGTGCCCTTCTGAAACATGAGCTGGTGAAAAATGCAGCCGTTACAGTAATTGAAAAGGGTGGAAATAAATATATCACAGCTTATTATACAGGAGAAGCCATCCCGGAGGATGAACTGAAGACCTTCCTGGAGCCGCTGATCCCGGATTATATGATGCCGTCTTTCTTTGTCAGCATTGAGGAAATGCCTGTGACACCGGGCGGTAAGATTGATAAAAAAGCACTGCCAATGCCGGAGGTAACCACGAACACTGCCAGCTATGTAGAGCCGGTTACTGCAGCTCAGAGAGCACTCTGTGAGATTTTTGAGAAAGCACTGGGAATTGAAAGAGTAGGGATTGAGGACAACTTCTTTGAGCTGGGCGGATCTTCCCTTACTGCATCCAAGGTTGCTGTTATGTGTCTGTCAAAGAATATTTCACTGGTATATGCGGATATTTTCAAATATCCTACTGTACGGGAACTTGCAGCTCTGGTTGATGATGACGGAGTTACAGAGGCTGCACAGAGCAAGAATGAATTTTCGGATTATAACTATAACAGGATCCAGAATGTGCTCAGCGCAAATACAGAAGAAAATGCAGACCGGATCACAAAGGAAAAGCTGGGAGATATTATGGTCACAGGTGCCACAGGTTTCTTGGGGATCCATGTCCTTAAAGCATTCCTTGACAATTATGACGGTAAGGTTTACTGTCTTGTACGTAAGGGCAAATATGAATCGCCTGAAAAGCGAATGATGAACATGCTGATGTACTATTTTGATGATCCATACAAAGAGCTGTTTGAAAGCCGTATTATCTGTGTGGATGGGGATATTACCTCAAAGGAACAGGTAACAGGATTTTCAGAATATAAATTCAGCACCATCATTAACTGCGCTGCCTGCGTAAAGCATTTTGCGGCTGATGATGTACTGGAAAGAATTAATGTGCAGGGTGTGGAAAATCTGATCGATTTCTGTAAGAATAACGGCCGCAGACTGATCCAGATTTCTACGGTTTCCGTTGCGGGAGAAGGTTCTGACGGTGTTCCGCCAATGTCCAGAGTTTTCTGTGAGAATGATCTGTACATCGGACAGAATATTACCAACGAATATATCCGCACCAAATTCCTGGCAGAGAGGGCGGTTCTGGAAGCAGTTTCCGAGGGACTGGACGGCAAGGTAGTCCGGGTAGGTAATCTGATGAGCCGAAACTCTGACGGTGAGTTCCAGATTAATTTCATTACCAATGGATTCCTTCGCAGCCTGAGAGGTTATGCGGCTGTAGGTAAATTCCCTATGGGCGGTATGCATGAGGTGGCAGAATTCTCACCGATTGATTCTACTGCGCTGGCAGTTCTGAGACTGGCTCAGACTGACCGGAGATTTACTGTATTCCATGCATGCAACAGCCATCATATTTATATGGCAGACCTGATTTACGCAATGCGCAGCTATGGATTCAGGATTGATATTGTAAGAGATGAGGATTTTGAGGCAGCAGTGAAGGAATTTGCAAAGACCGGTCAGGATTCTGATGCGGTTTCCGGACTGATCGCCTATACCTCACATAATGAAAATGAAATCTATACCATTGATTACAGCAACCGTTTTACAGCACAGGTTCTGTACAGGCTGGATTATAAATGGCCGGTTACAGATGACAGATATCTGGAAAATGCAATTGCAGCACTTGACAGACTTACATTTTTTGATTGATTCAGGAGGGAAAATTACAATGGAAATTATCACAAAAACAGAAGGTAACAAAGCAACTATGGAAATCAGCGGATGGCTTGATACACAGACAGCTCCCCAGTTAGGGGAGGCACTGTCCGGACTTGATGACAGCATCACAAGTCTGGTATTTGATTTTACAAATCTGGAATATATTTCATCTGCAGGCTTACGTCAGGTGATCGTGGCCTACAAAAAAATGGCTCAAAAGGATGGATTTAAGATCATCAATGTTTCTGATGAGGTTTACGATGTATTCAGCCTTACAGGGTTTGACAGCAAGATCGATATTCAGAAGAAGTAACTGTTGATCAGATGCAGAAATTATACAGGATCAATATTAATCATTTTGAGGATCCGCTTAAGAATGAAAGGCTTCTGGATCTGGTTGGGATCAGAAGAAGAGAAAAGGTCATCAGGTATCGTATGCCTGATGACCGCAAAAGAAGTCTGGGTGCAGGGATCATCATCAGAAAAATCCTCGATGAAAACGGGCTTACGGAAAGCTGCCTGAGATATTCTGACAATGAAAAGCCGGTTGTGGATGGTCTTTTTTTTAATGTATCTCATGCGGGGGACTATGTTGTGGGTGTGCTGTCAGACTGCGAAGTCGGGTGCGATATTGAGAAAAATGCCAATGCGCCTCTTGAGGTGGCAGAACATTATTTCTATCATTCAGAGCTTGCTTACATCAAGGCTGCGGAGGACAAAGATAAGGCGTTTTTTACACTCTGGACATTAAAAGAAAGTTATATGAAAATGACAGGCAGAGGAATGAGCCTCCCTTTGGATTCTTTTGAAGTGGTTCCCACAGAAGAGGGGTTTGTCCTCGGAAAATCCTCAGAAAGGCCATGCTTTTTTGAGACAATGGAATTTGACGGTTATATTTTCTCGGTCAGCAGTGAGAGGGCTTTTTCTCTTCACAATCCATTGAAAATTGTTTTCGACGATATTTATGTATGATCACAGAGGATTTTTCAGACGCGTTCTAGAGTTCCAATCAGACAGGAAAGCGTATATGTCAGATATTGCTTCTGCTGTACGGGAGAACTGAGGAAGGCATCGGAGCAGGTAAACCAGGTGTAACAGGTATTTCTGGTTGCTGCTTTCCGGTGCTTTCTGTCAATTCCGGACCCGAGAGATTTCGGGATAACCGTATCCTCCTCTGGGAGATAATAGTAATCCTTATAATCTGCATAGTATTGTTTCAGTTTCCCGTCAGTTGTCTTGATAATTAAATTGATTTCTTCGTCTTTTCCTGTCAGATAGAAGTCGGTGTTTCCATTGGAAAATTCCTGTGGCAGTGTGCAGGGAAGCTTCAGTTTCAGGATCAGGTTATCTCCGTCAAATTCGCTGTATGTAACTTCATAATCTCCATCATAGATGCAAAGATATCCCAGCATATCAAAGATTCTTCCAAGTCCCAGCACATCCTCCAGGTTATGTCCCAGGATTTCATCAGCTGTAAAGGCATCTCTTTTTTTCAGAAAATCTTTGTAAAGTTTAATGCATTCCTTACCATTATCATAAATCCTGTCTTTGATCCCCAGAAATTCTTCCATGCAGGGCTGCTTCATGGCAGACAGTTTTAAAAGTGACTTTAACGGTTTTAATGTCAGGTAGAGATCCAGCGACTGTTTTCCCGTAAACGGAGAGGGAATTCCATATTTTTCATATCGTGCTTCCAGATATGGCTGGTCGAAGCGGTCTCCGTTGTAGGAAATCAGCAAATCACATTGCTGAAGAAATTGTGAAAAAATTCTCAGAATTGTCTCTTCTTCACTTGCATTTTCCGCCATCCATTGATAAAAATTCCAAGTTTCATCTTCAATTCCAACAGCTCCGATCAGGTATAAATACGTGGAATTTCTTGATAATCCGGTGGTTTCAATGTCGTAAAAAGCAGGTGTAAAATTGTATTTTTGGAAGAATTTTCCGGTGAAAAATTTAACAGTCTCAAAGTCTGGAAACCCTTGTAAAATGGGCATTTTTTTAACAATCATGTTAATAATTTTTCCTTTCTGAAATTGTATTTAATTATACACAAGAAAATGAAATTTGGGTAGTGCTTTTTTTGAAAAAATGGTTTATATTATAAACAGGTTGATAAAAATGTACAAAAAAGTATATGGATTTTATCAAAAATAGAGCACTTTGGTGGTGCTTAATATAAAAGGAGGGAACGAAATGGGAATTTTAACCTTTAAGGGTGGTGTTCATCCTTATGACGGAAAAGAATTATCCAAGAACAGTCCGGTAGTGAAATATCTGCCAAAGGGAGATATGGTATATCCTCTTTCCCAGCATATCGGTGCTCCGGCTGCAGCGATAGTTCAGAAGGGAGACCATGTGCTCGCAGGACAGAAGATCGCAGATGCTGCGGGGTTTGTCTCATCACCGATCCATTCGTCTGTTTCCGGTACGGTAAAAGGAATCGAACCGCGCCTGACAGCAACAGGTTCTATGGTCAATTCCATTATCATTGAGAATGACCAGCAGTATGAAAGCGTGGAATTTACTCCTGCACGTCTGGAAGATCTTTCGAAAGAGGAGATTTTGGCGAGAATTAAAGAAGGCGGAGTTGTGGGAATGGGTGGCGCCGGATTCCCCACACAGGTAAAGCTTGCGCCAAAAGAACCGGAGAAGATCGATCATATCCTTGTAAACGGTGCCGAGTGTGAACCCTATCTTACCAGTGACTACAGAAGAATGCTGGATGACTCTGAGAAGCTGATCGAGGGCTTAAGAGTTATGCTGAAGCTCTTTGACAATGCGAAGGGATATATCTGTATTGAGGATAACAAGCCTGACTGTATTGCGAAACTGAAAGAAATGGTAAAAGATATTCCACGTATTGAAGTAGCAGAGCTGATGACCAAGTACCCACAGGGTGGTGAGCGTTTCCTGATCAAGGCTGTCACAGACAGAGAGATTAACTCTGCCATGCTTCCGGCAGATGCAGGATGCGTAGTTGACAACGTAGATACCGTAATTGCTGTTTATGAAGCCGTTATCCTTGGAAAACCTGTTATGGACCGTATCGTGACAGTAACAGGACAGGGGATTAAGAATCCGCAGAACTTTGATGTCCTTTCCGGAACAGATATGGCAGAGCTTATAGAAGCTGCCGGCGGACTGACAGACAATGTATCCAAAGTAATTTCAGGTGGTCCTATGATGGGATTTGCCATGTATGACACTCATGTACCATGTATTAAGACAAGCTCCGCATGTCTCTGCCTGGAGAAGGATGATGTGGCAGATGCCGAACAGACTGCATGCATTAACTGCGGCAGATGTGTAGGAGTCTGTCCCGGCCATGTCATTCCTGCAAGACTTGCAACCTTTGCAGAGCATGGTGACATGAAGAGCTTCCAGAAATTTGATGGTATGGAGTGCTGCGAATGTGGCTGCTGCAGTTATATCTGCCCTGCCAAGCGTCCGCTGACCCAGATGATCAAATCTATGCGTAAGATGGTTCTGGCAAGCCGTAAGAAAAAGTAAAAGGGGGACATCGTAATGGATCAGATGTTACATGTATCATCCAATCCCCATGTCCGGGATAAGATGACAACAAGCAAAATCATGCAGCTTGTGGCACTGGCGCTTCTGCCGACCACACTGTTTGGAATTTATAATTTTGGCCTTCGTGCCTTACTGGTAGTAGTGATCACCGTCGCTTCCAGTGTATTCTTTGAGTGGATTTATGACAAGCTGATGCATAAGAAGAACACAATTACAGACTTCAGTGCAGTTGTTACAGGTTTATTACTTGCATTAAATATGCCTGCATCAATTCCGCTCTGGATGCCTGTACTTGGCAGTGCATTTGCGATTATCGTTGTAAAACAGCTCTTCGGTGGTCTGGGACAGAACTTCATGAACCCGGCACTTGCAGGAAGATGTTTCCTGATGATCTCTTTCGCAGGAAAGATGACAGATTTCGCAGTAAGCGACAGCTTCAGAGGTGTGGTAGATACTGTATCCGGTGCAACTCCTCTGGCAGCTCTGAAACAGAATGGATTTACAGACAGTTCTGTATCTGTATTACATATGTTTATCGGTGATATCCAGGGAACTATCGGTGAGACTTCTGCCCTTGCGATCCTGATCGGAGCAGCAATCCTTCTGGTTTTCAAGGTGATCGATCTGAAGATTCCGCTTACCTATATTGGAAGTTTCGCAGTATTTGTAATCCTTTACATGCTTGGAACAGGCAAGGGATTTGACGTGAACTATCTGTTCAGCCATATCTTCGGCGGTGGTCTTATGCTTGGTGCATGGTTTATGGCTACAGACTATGTCACAACACCGATCACACCAAGAGGACAGTATGTATACGGTGTCTGTCTTGGTGTACTGACTGCGGTCTTCCGTCTCTTTGGCGGTTCCGCAGAGGGCGTATCCTATGCGATCATTTTCTGCAACCTGTTAGTTCCGATGATCGAACGTGTGACTCGTCACCCGGCATTTGGGAAAGGGGGCAAAAAGGCATGAGTAACAGAATTATCAAAGATACCATAGCCATTACAGTGATCACACTGGTGGCAGGACTTGCCCTTGGTGTAGTCCAGGATATTACAGCAGATCCTATTGCAAAGCAGGAAGCACAGGCGAAACAGGATGCGTATAAGGCAGTATTTGCAGATGCGGACAGCTTTGAGACAGTGGATGTGGATGCGGATGCCATGCAGTCTTATCTGGATGAGAACGGATATGCGGCACAGTCCATAGATGAGACTATGCTTGCCAAAGATGCTTCAGGCAATGAACTGGGATATGCATTTACAGTAACCACTTCCGAGGGTTACGGCGGAGATATCCAGTTTGCAATGGGTATCCAGGATGACGGCACCTTAAATGGAATTTCCATTCTTTCCATCGGTGAGACCGCAGGTCTTGGTATGAGAGCAAACACAGATGCATTTAAGGATCAGTTCAAAGATAAGAACGTAGACAAATTTGAATATACAAAGACCGGTGCCACAGCGGATGATCAGATCGATGCGTTAAGTGGTGCCACTATTACAACGAATGCCATGACAAACGGTGTTAATGCCGGATTATGTGCATTCCAGTATGAGAAAGGGGGAAATCAGTGATGAAACCAAACACACCTGCTGAACGTTTATATAACGGAATCATCAAAGAAAATCCTACCTTTGTACTGATGCTTGGTATGTGTCCTACACTGGCTATCACCACATCTGCAACCAATGGTATCGGAATGGGACTTACTACAACAGTGATCCTTGCAGCATCCAACTTAATGATCTCTCTTCTGAGAAACTTTATTCCGGACAGAGTGCGTATGCCTGCATTTATCGTAGTTGTTGCTTCCTTTGTAACAGTTGTACAGCTTCTTTTACAGGGATTTATCCCAAGCCTGTATGACTCCCTTGGAATCTATATTCCTCTGATCGTAGTTAACTGTATCATCCTTGGACGTGCAGAAGCATATGCATCCAAGAATAAACCGATTGCCTCTCTGTTTGATGGTATTGGTATGGGCCTTGGATTTACCTTAAGTATCACCTGTATCGGTGCAGTACGTGAGCTGATCGGCGCAGGTTCTCTGTTCGGACATCAGATTCTTCCTCTGGCAGATGCTGCAGCAGGTAAGGCAGGTTATGAACCGATTACAATCTTTATCCTGGCACCCGGAGCATTTTTTGTTCTGGCAGCGCTTTCTGCATTACAGAACAAATTCAAAATCGGTGCAGCCAAACGTGGCATTGATCCAAGCAATCCTGATTGCGGCGGAAGCTGTGCAGCCTGTGGCAATACCATGTGTAAGGGAAAAAGGGGGTAATGGATTATGAAAGAACTTTTGATCATACTTGTAAGCTCAGCGATTGTAAATAACGTAGTCCTCAGCCAGTTCCTTGGCCTCTGTCCTTTCCTTGGTGTTTCCAAGAGTGTGGAGACAGCAGCCGGCATGGGCGGTGCGATCATCTTCGTTATTACACTGTCATCTTTTGTGACAGGTATTATTTACAATGCTATCCTGGTTCCTACGAACCTGACTTATCTGCAGACTATCGTATTCATCCTGCTGATCGCGGCGCTGGTACAGTTTGTGGAGATGTTCCTTAAGAAGACAATGCCTTCCCTGTATCAGGCACTTGGTGTGTATCTTCCGCTGATCACAACAAACTGTGCGGTTCTTGGTGTTGCCCTTACAAACGTGCAGAAAGAGTATAATGTTCTTCAGGGAACAGTGAACGGATTTGCAACAGCAGTGGGCTTTACTATTTCCATCGTGCTGATGGCTGGTATCCGTGAGAAAATCGCATACAATGACATTCCAAAATCCTTCCAGGGATTTCCTACAGTTCTGCTGACAGCCGGACTGATGGCAATTGCCTTCTTCGGATTTTCAGGACTGATTTAAGGAGGGGACTGGTATGAATATAGGAGCAATTATCGCGGCAACTGTACTGGTTGCGGCAGTAGGTCTTTTTATCGGTGTTTTCCTTGGTGTTGCCGGTAAGAAGTTTGCTGTGGAAGTGGATGAGAAGGAAGTTGCTGTTCGTGAGGCGCTTCCCGGTAATAACTGCGGTGGCTGTGGTTATCCCGGCTGTGATGGTCTGGCAGCAGCGATCGCCAAAGGTGAGGCACCTGTAAACGGATGTCCGGTAGGCGGTGAGCCTGTCGGAAAAGTAATCGCAGCGATCATGGGACAGGAAGTTGTGGAGACTGCCCGTCAGGTGGCGTATGTGAAGTGTGCGGGTACCTGTGAGAAGACGAAGGATAATTATGAGTATACAGGTGTGGAAGACTGTGAGATGATGGCTTTCATTCCCGGTGGTGGTGCGAAGTCCTGTACTTATGGATGCCTTGGTTTTGGAAGCTGCGTGAAGGCCTGTCCGTTTGGGGCGATTGATGTTGTGAACGGTGTGGCGGTTGTTGATAAGGAGGCTTGTAAGGCCTGCGGTAAGTGTGTTGCCAAGTGTCCGAAGCATCTAATCGAGCTTGTGCCCTATGAGCAGACTACGTTTGTGCAGTGTAGTTCTCATGCGAAAGGTAAGGCTGTTACTTCTGCGTGTGAGGTTGGCTGTATCGGATGTAAGAAGTGTGAGAAGACTTGCCCGAATGGGGCGATTACGGTTGATAATTTCTGTGCGCATATTGATTATAGTAAGTGTACGAATTGTGGGGCTTGTAAAGAGGTTTGTCCGAGACATATTATTCAGTAATGGGAGAAAGAACTGCTGTGTGAAGGCATGGCGGTTCTTTTTTTTCGATTAAGGGACGCGCGGGGCATTATTTCGGTTTGGGTTCAGTTTCGGAAGCTAGGAACTCTAAGTTTCGGAAAATCTGCTAAAAGCATTCGAAAAATGCTCAAACTCGCCGCGAAGCGGCTCAGACAGTGAGCATTTTTCGAATAACGCAGATTTCCCGGAACTAAGAGTTACTACGCTTCCTGCAAAATTCACCCAAACCGAAATAATGCCCCGCGCTGTTTACTGGTTGTTTCGCGTTACTGTTCACACACCACTATCCCGCGAGGTGTTTTGGCATGAATATGCCAAAATCCCGAGACATACAAGCCAAAATTCCATTGCCGCAGGCAATCTGGAATGAATTTTGGCTAAGTTACTGTGAACGGAGTGAACAGTAACTGTTTCGTAAGGCGCGCGAACAATATACGCGAATATATGTTTGCGTTATGAGGTGGTATGTGGTATGATGAACCGGAAGTGATGAATTTGGGACGGAGGATGTATCATGATTGCGTTTGTTCATGGAATGACTGTGGATATGACTGAGAACTCGGTGGTTGTTGAGGCTGGGGGGATTGGTTATGAGATATATATGACGGGGGCAGATTTGTCTGAGATTCGTATGGGGGAGGATGTGAAGGTCCATACTTATTTCAGTGTGAGAGAGGATGCCATGAAGCTGTATGGGTTCAGGGCTAAGGATGATCTGCAGATGTTTAAGCTGCTTCTTGGAGTGAATGGTGTGGGGCCGAAGGCTGCGCTGGGAGTTCTGGCGGGGATTACGGCGGATGAATTGAGGTTTGCAATTCTTTCGGATGATGTGAAGACGTTGTCGAAGGCTCCGGGTATCGGGAAGAAGACGGCTCAGAAGCTGATTCTTGAGCTGAAGGATAAGATGAAGCTGGAGGATGCGTTTGAATTGAAGCTGGCTCATGAGCAGGAGAGGGCAGCAGTGGGAGCCGGTGAGGTTTCGGATGGCAGGCAGGAAGCTGTGGAGGCTCTGGTTGCGTTGGGATACAGCAGTGCGGATGCGCTTCGCGCTGTGCGTAAGGTTACGGATGTGCCGCCGGATGATGTGGAAGGACTTTTGAAGGCTGCGCTGAAGAATTTTTAACTGAAGCAGGACTTTACGCTCTGGTAGATTGGATTGCCTGTATTGTTATAGAATTGTTATAGGTTAGGATGGGTAACAGATGGAGAAACGTATTATAACTACGGATGTGACGGAGGAGGATTTTTCTCTGGAGGGGAATCTCCGGCCGCAGACGTTGGATGATTATATTGGTCAGGAGAAGACCAAGAGTACTTTGAAGGTTTATATAGAGGCTGCGAAGCAGAGGCATGATGCGTTGGATCATGTTTTGTTTTATGGTCCTCCGGGGCTTGGTAAGACTACTCTTTCGGGGATTATTGCCAATGAGATGGGGGTTCATATGAAGGTGACTTCCGGGCCGGCTATTGAGAAGCCGGGGGAGATGGCTGCGATCCTTAATAATCTGCAGGAGGGAGATATTCTGTTTGTGGATGAGATCCACCGCCTGAACAGGCAGGTGGAGGAGGTCCTTTATCCTGCTATGGAGGATTATGCTATTGATATTATGATCGGGAAGGGGGCTTCTGCCAGGTCTATACGTCTGGATCTGCCGAAGTTTACACTGGTGGGGGCGACTACCAGGGCAGGACTTCTGTCTGCACCTCTTCGTGACCGTTTTGGTGTGATGCATCATCTGGAGTTTTATACTCATGAGGAGCTTAAGACGATTATTATCCGTTCTGCTCAGGTTCTTGGAGTGGAGATTGATGAGAAGGGTGCGGCTGAGATTGCCAAGAGATCCAGGGGAACTCCGAGGCTTGCCAACCGTCTGCTGAAGAGGGTTCGTGATTTTGCGCAGGTGAAGTATGATGGACGGATTACTTATGATGTGGCGTGTTTTGCGCTGAATCTTCTGGAAGTGGATCAGTATGGTCTGGATAAGATTGACAGAAGGATTCTTCAGACTATGATCGTGAATTTTCAGGGTGGTCCTGTGGGACTGGAGACTTTGGCTGCGGCGATAGGGGAGGATTCCGGTACGCTGGAGGATGTGTATGAGCCTTATCTGCTACAGAATGGATTCTTGAACCGTACGCCGAGAGGACGTATGGCATCGGCGCTTGCGTATGAGCATCTGGGCTATCAGATGCCGGAGAAAAACTGAAGTTAAGGGCGTAAAAATATAAAAAAGTAAAAGTTTTTTAAAAATTCCTATACATTTCGACTGCTTTCGAGTATAATGAAGTAAATGTCCGGGGTTCCGGGCAGATTGAAGGAAGATACAGGAGGCTCGTACGGATGGCGGTCAAAAATACAGCAAAGGTAATCATAGGTGGTAAGATTATTACGCTGGGAGGCTATGAATCGGAAGAATATTTTCAGAAAGTAGCATCCTATATAAATAAAAAGATGGATGAGTTAAGTGCTATGCCGGGTTACAGCAGACAGCCCATGGAGACCAAGCATACACTTATCAGCCTGAATATTACAGATGACTATTTTAAGGCAAAGAAACAGGCGGAGGTTTTTGAACAGGATTTACAGCAGAAGGATCAGGAGATGTATGATCTGAAGCATGAGCTGATTTCGCTTCGTATGCAGATTGAGGAAGCGCAGAAGCATGAACAGGAAGCCCTGGAACAGAAGAGCCTTCTGGAGGGAAAGAATAAGGAACTGGAAAAGCAGATTGATGAGCTGCTGAAATAACAGAGGGGGGATTACTTCGGTGATTTCCCCTTTATGATTTGTTTCATATGTATTCGATTTGAATATTATAGCAATGCTCATAAATAATGCATTTAAGATGACTGTTATAGAAAACGTGAGGTATAGAATTGAGAAGAGAAGAGATTGAACTTCTGGCACCTGCCGGTTCCTATGAGGGATTTGAGGCAGCGATCGGTGCAGGTGCAGATGCGGTTTATGTAGGGGGAGCAGCCTTTGGCGCGCGGGCCTATGCGAAGAATTTCGGAGAGGAAGAGCTTTTGCGTGCCATTGATACTGCTCATATCCATGGCAGGAAACTTTATCTGACAGTGAATACGCTGTTGAAGAACAGGGAACTGTCTGAACAGTTGTATGATTATCTGCTTCCATATTATAAGGAAGGTCTGGATGCGGTGATCGTTCAGGATATGGGTGTGTTTAAGATGATCAGGGAGATGTTTCCGGGTATGCATCTTCATGCCAGCACGCAGATGACTGTGACAGGTCCGGAGGGGATGAAGTTTCTGGAAGAACAGGGTGCTTCCAGAGTGGTAACTGCCAGAGAGCTTTCCCTTGAGGAAATCCGGAGGATGCATGAGACAAGTCCTATCGAGATTGAATCTTTTATCCATGGAGCTTTATGTTACAGTTATTCGGGACAGTGCCTGATGAGCAGTATCCTGGGTGGAAGAAGCGGTAACAGAGGAAGGTGTGCACAGCCTTGCCGTCTGCCTTACCAGACGGCGCTTTGTTGCGGGGAAAATGGCAGACGGTCAGAGAAAAGGAAAGCGCAAGAACTATGTCCTCTGAGTCTGAAGGATATTTCTACGATAGAGATTCTTCCGCAGATTCTGGAGGCTGGTGTTACTTCTCTTAAGATAGAGGGCAGGATGAAGCAACCGGGATATACAGCAGGGGTAACTTCTGTATATCGGAAGTACCTGGATCTTCTTTTTGAGAAGGGAGCTGAGAATTACAGGGTAGCAGAGGAGGATAAGAGATATCTGCTGGATCTGTTTAACAGGGGAGGTTCCTGTACCGGTTATTATCAGATGCAGAATGGTCCGTCCATGATGGCATTCAGCAATGAGAAGAAAACAGGAGATGTCAGTCCTGTATTAAGAAAAAAGAAAGAAAAAATTCAGGGAACATTCATTCTTTTTCCGGGAAGTCCTGCTATACTGGATGTGTCATGCAGGGGAATCCATGGATTTGCGTCTGTGGGTGAGGTACAGTATGCGCAGAACCAGCCGCTGACAGAGGAGCGCATCCGTTCACAGATGGAGAAGCTTGGAAATACAGAATATGAGTGGGAAAATCTGGAAATCCAGATGGATGAGAATATTTTTATCCCGATGAAAATGCTGAATGAGGCGAGAAGAGAGGCACTGGAATCTCTGGAAAATGAATTGCTCAAACCATATAAGAGAGAAGAAAATAATGGGAAGAAACGCTTATCAGAGGATGCCGGAAGAAAAGCAGATTCGCCAAAGCAGAAAAATCTTCCGATTTATATTTCCTGTGAAGAAAAATCCACTGCACTGGCGTTATATAAAAGAGAGGGGATACATGGAATGTATCTGAACGCTGATGCCATGGAGGTCTGCCTGGATGACTGTGTAAGCAGAGGAATGGAGATGTATCTGTCTCTTCCGCATATTATGAGAGGTGAGATGCCCCGGGAGCTTCTCACCAGGATCAGAGAGTGGATGGACAGAGGAATGACAGGATTTCTGGTAAGAAATCTGGAGACTTTTGCAGTTCTGCGAAAGGCAGGTCTGGCTGAGAAATGTGTTCTGGATCACAGTATGTATACATGGAATGATGAAGCTGCTGATTTCTGGAAAGATCAGAAAGTCCTCAGAAATACGGTACCGCTTGAGCTGAACGAAGGGGAAATCCGCCACAGAGATAACCGGGACAGCGAGATGCTGATCTACGGATATCTGCCTCTTATGATATCGGCCCAGTGTGTGCATAAAAATCTTTACGGATGTAATCATAAGGAAGAAGGGGTAACTTTAAAAGACCGTTACGATAAAGAATTTACGGCGAAATGTATATGTAACCCATGGAAAACTGAGAATACAGATTTCTGTATACCCTGCTATAATATCATTTACAACAGTATCCCTTACGGCCTGTTGAAAGAGAAATCACAGATAGACAGACTTGGTGTCTCTTCCCTGAGACTTGCATTTACCATTGAGAAGCCTCAGGATGCGGTGAAGATATATGAAGAGTTCAGAGCTGTTTATCGTGATGGGAAGAATCCTCCGAAACGGGAATATACAAAGGGACATTTTAAAAGAGGAGCCGAGTAAGGCATATGATTAATGTAATTGTAGAATTATCCAAGTATGTGATCCTTACCCTGATGGTGATTTATGCCTTTCACTGTTTCTATCTGGTGAAACAGCAGAGTGAGGAGGAGAGAAACGAATCGCTGCGCCAGCAGCTGATGCTTATCTTTTTTATGGATTTCACTGCGTTTCTGGTCATCTACCTGAAGACAGGTAAGTTTCAGGTCGTGTTGTTTTATGTCGAAATGATGGCATTTTTTGCGGGAATCCAGATTTTGTACAGGATTTTTTATAAGAAAGCATCGATTTTACTGCTCAACAATATGTGCATGCTTCTCAGCGTAGGATTTATTATGCTGTGCAGGCTGGATGTTTCCACAGCTACCAGACAGCTGGTGATCGTGGCAGGCGTGAATGTGGTGGCATTGATCGTACCTGTCCTGATCAGGAAGATGAAATTTCTCAAGGACCTGACATGGGTTTATGCGGGAATCGGAATCGTTTTGCTGGCGGCGGTATTTGTGCTTGCAAAGACAAGCTATGGAGCAAAACTTTCCCTGATGGGAATCCAGCCTTCAGAGGCGATAAAGATTACATTTGTGTTCTTTATGGCGGCATTGCTGAGAAAAGGTGCTGATTTTTCAAAAGTGGTCCAGGCTACGGTAGTGGCGGGACTGCATGTGGGGATTCTTGTACTTTCCAGAGACCTTGGAAGTGCAGTGATCTTCTTTGCGGCATATCTTGTGATGATTTATGTGGCATCCAGAAATGTGGGATATCTGGCACTTGGTCTTGCAGGCGGATCTGCAGGGGCAGTTGTCGCATATCATCTGTTTGGCCATGTGCGTCAGAGAGTGACAGCCTGGAAGGATCCCATGGCGGTATATCAGAATGAAGGATACCAGATCGTCCAGTCACTGTTTGCCATTGGAACCGGCGGATGGTTTGGAATGGGATTGTGTCAGGGTTCGCCTGAGAAGATCCCTGTTGTCAAGAATGACTTTATATTCAGTGCAATCTGTGAGGAACTGGGTGGGATTTTTGCAATCTGCCTGATCCTGGTATGTATGAGTTTCTTTTTGATGATCGTAAATATTGCGCTTAAGATTAAGAAACCATTCTACAAACTGATCGCACTTGGACTTGGTACGGAATATGCATTTCAGGTATTTCTGACAATTGGCGGAGCAACGAAATTTATCCCTATGACAGGTGTAACTCTTCCTCTGGTCAGCTATGGAGGAAGTTCTGTCGCGTGTACAGTACTGATGCTGGCGATCATTCAGGGATTGTATATTTTGAGAGAAGATGAGGACGAAGAAATTGAGAGATATCGAAGAAAAGGAACGGCGCAGAGAGTTGAAGAAGCGCCAGAAGCGCAAAGCCCGGGAGATTTCTGAAAAGAGAAGGCCCCGTAACAGAGAGTATACACTGGTATCCTGCTTTTTTGTGCTGATCTTTGTCAGTATGATCGGATATCTGATCTACTTTAATTATGCAAAGAGCGATGATTTTATCAATAGTCCCTATAATACAAGGCAGGATACTTTTTCAGACAGGGTTGTAAGAGGTAAGATCATATCTGCAGATGGGCAGGTGCTTGCCCAGACCAATGTTTACGAAGACGGAACAGAGGAACGTACTTATCCCTATGCAAATATGTTCGCTCATGTAGTCGGATATGACACTAATGGAAAAAGCGGACTGGAATCAGAGGCGAACTTCCAGCTTCTGACTTCTCATGAATTTTTCCTGAACCAGATGAAAAATGAGTTTAAGAATCAGAAAAATACGGGTGATTCTGTGAACACGACGTTAAACGCAGATCTTCAGTCAACTGCCTATAATGCACTTGGTGACAGGAGAGGGGCGGTTGTTGCCATAGAACCCTCTACAGGTAAGATTCTGGTGGAAATGAGCAGACCGGACTTTGACCCGAATACTATTTCCCAGAACTGGGACACACTGGTAAATGATTCCAATGACAGCAGTCTGTTGAACAGAGCTACAAACGGAGCCTATCCTCCGGGATCTACATTTAAGGTGGTAACTGCCCTGGACTATTTCAGAACCAAGGGCAGTCTGGAGGGATTTTCCTATCTCTGTGAGGGAAGTATTACCAGAGAAGATCACACGATCAGGTGCTATGGCGGAACTGTTCATGGACAGGAAGATTTTTACAGTGCTTTTGCCAATTCCTGTAACAGTGCATTTGCAGAGATCGGAACCATGCTCGGAGGCAGTTCTCTGAAAAAAACAGCCGAGGATCTTCTTTTTAATAAGAGTCTTCCGCTTTCTTCCTATAAAAAGAGTACTTTTACATTAAATGGAAAATCTTCTGTTGCAGAGGTTATGCAGACTGCCATCGGACAGGGTAATACGTTGGTATCACCTATGCATATGGCGCTGATTACCAGTGCGATCGCCAATGGCGGGGAGCTCATGAAGCCTTATCTCATTGATTCTGTTGTAAGTTCAGACGGAGAGACAGTGAAGACAACAGAGCCGGAGAGCTATAAACGTCTGATGACAACAAATGAGGCGAATATCCTTGGAAAGCTTATGAAAGGTGTTGTGGAAAACGGAACCGCATCGGCTCTGAACGGAAGAGGATATACAGTGGCAGGCAAGACCGGATCAGCGGAATTTGATGAGAATGGTTCCAGTCATTCCTGGTTTATCGGTTATTCCAACGTGGATGATCCGGATCTGGTAGTTGCGATCATTGTTGAGAATGGCGGTACCGGAAGTGAAGCAGCAGTGCCCATCGCAGAGCAGATATTTGATGCGTATTATTATGATAAGCAATAATAAATTCCATGTTGCAGGCAATCTGGAATGAATTTTGGCTACGTTACTGTGAACGGAGTGAACAGTAACTAATTAATCGGTAATATGTTATGAAATGATATTTATAGCTTGCGGGTTTGGAAAAAAAGAGATATACTATACTCAGTTTATAATACCACGCAAAACAGGAGGGATTGCATTATGATAGAAGCAACGAGCTGTGGCGGTGTGGTAATTCATCGGGGTAAGATTCTTACTTTGTATAAATCTTACAGGAACCGTTATGAGGGCTGGGTATTGCCGAAAGGAACAGTGGAACCAGGCGAAACGCATGAACAGACAGCATTGCGGGAAGTGATGGAAGAGGCTGGAGTGCGTGCGACCATTGTGAAATACATCGGAAAGAGCCAATATAACTTTACCGTTCCGGAGGACGTGGTTTTCAAAGAGGTACACTGGTATCTTATGACTGCGGATAATTATCATAGTAAGCCCCAGAGAGAGGAGTTTTTTGTAGATTCCGGATATTATAAATTTCATGAGATCTATCATCTGCTGAGGTTTTCAAACGAGAAGCAGATCGTAGAGCGTGCTTATCAGGAATATCTGGAGATGAGAAGCAATGGACTCTGGGGAAAACAGCATAAGTATTATTAACGAGAGAACAGGGCTGTGTTTTTTTGCAACGCAGCCCGGTTTAAATTTTGGAGAAAATGGAAATACTGTAACTGAAGTGTTATAGAAACGGGAGAGGGTGTAAGATGCTGAAATGGCAGGAGAATTTTCTTGCAGGGGAATCTGTAAAGGATCCTGAGGAGATAAAAAAGAAACTGAACAGCGGAAAACCGGTTCTGGGAATTTATCTCCTTACTCTGTCAGAGAATCCTGTGAATCTGATGGATATTATTCCTGCAGCAATGCTGATACAGAAGAGCTTTTATGGAATCTGTCCGAAGATCATAGGAATGGCGAAGGGCAAAGAGGAAGCCCTGGAGATGGTGCGAAGTCTGATCGATGAAATGTACAGGGAAACGGGAACCTTCGCAACAGCTGAATATATAGAAAACAGGTGAGAATATGTTACATATTTTATGGCTGATCCTTAAATTTATACTGATCATCCTGGGAATTCTGCTGGGCCTTCTTTTACTGGCAGTTCTTCTTGTACTGTTCTGTCCTGTAAGATATAAGGCATCAGCTGTCAAGGCAGAAGGTGGCTGGAAACAGACAGAGGGAGAGGGTATCGTAAGTTGGCTGTTTCATGGGATTTCGCTGAGAGCGGAATGGAAAGATCAGCAGATGGAGATATCCTTTCATCTGTTTGGAATTCCCGTAGACAAGTTGTTGAAAAAACGGCAGGAGAAGAGGGCTGTAACAAAGAAATCCGGGAAAAATCCGGAGAAATCCGGCGCAGAAAAGGTATCTGTATCCGGCACAGACGGAAACAGGGAAGAAGAGCATAAAAAATCAGTGGTTGATCACCCGAAATCAGAGAATATGGAGACTGAGGATCTGAAAACAGACAGAAATTCAGCTTCAGATACATCTGCTGATACAGAGAGGATCAGAAACAGTCAGATATCCGGACAGCAGGAACTGAATGCAGATGATACAGATCGGAATAGTCTAAAGAAGAGGCAGTTTTTTATAAAAGGGATCTATGACCGGATCCGAAATATTTTTCAGTCGATTCGTACAAAACTGCAAAATATCCGCAGGACATTCGGGAAGATTAAGAAGAATGTGTCCTGGTGGAAGGCGTTTATAGAACATCCCAGAGTGACAGCTGCCAGAAAACTTGTATGGAAACATGGAAAATTTTTGCTTAAGCATATTTTTCCTACAAGGATAGAAGGGCAGGTTACTTTTTCTTTTGAAGATCCGGCGCTGACAGGTGCGGCACTTGCTGTACTTGGGATGACAATTCCATTTCACAAAAACTGTATACAGATCGATCCCCGCTTTGACAGTGAGAATTATCTGTATGGAAACATCAGGGCAAAAGGCAGGATTTACGGATTTGTTCCTGTGCGGGCAGCAGTGAGTATTTATTTCAATAAAAATATAAAATACGTTATAAAACGTTGGAAAACCAGGAGGGCATGACCATGGCAAATGAAAACAATTTTAAAGAAACCGTAAATTCATTATTCAAGGGAATGGACAGTTTTATTTCTGCGAAAACAGTGGTAGGAGAGGCAATCCATGTAGGCGATACGATCATTCTTCCTCTGATGGATGTATCTTTCGGTGTAGGTGCCGGTGCTTTTTCCGGAGAGAAGAAGGATAACGGCGGCGGCGGAATGGCAGGAAAGATGACTCCCTGTGCAGTGCTTGTGATCCAGAATGGAACAACAAAGCTGGTCAATGTGAAAAATCAGGATGGTCTCACCAAGATCCTTGATATGGTTCCGGATTTTGTAGACCGTTTTACCTCCGGAAAAGGTGACGAAGAATCTGTCGGCGAATCAGAAAAATAATTTTTGCATAGACTATAGCAAACCGATGAAAAAGGTGCAGAAGAATTGGAAAAGCTGTTCGGCTTTATGCTGTTTTTCATAGGGATTGGGATGATAATCGGGATGCTGATCGCAGAAAATGTGGTTCTGGTGGTTTCGGCCGGAGTTTTCCTGTTGTTGGGATATCATCTTTTCTGTCATTAACTTTACAGAAGATTGCGAATATCCCGTTTGACATATGAAATAAAAAAAGACTGTCAGCTCAGGCAGAATATTCGGTAAAGAATATCTGAACAGAGGGACAGTCTTTTTTGCAAAAAAAATACCCCTGTTGCAACAGGGGTAATGGTGTTATTATGCTCTTTCTACTTTACCGGATCTTAAGCAAGAAGTACATACATATGTCTTTCTAGCTCCACCCTCAGCAGTCTTGATTTTAACGGATTTTACGTTAGATTTCCACATTTTATTGGATCTTCTATGTGAATGACTTACATTATTTCCGAAATGAGCAGCTTTCTCACAGATTGCACATTTAGCCATGATAGCACCTCCTTGACGCTTTATTGTTACTGTCGTGCTGTGTGCATAGCGTCTGAACAGTAACCTTGTGTTCAACAGATTACATTGTAACAGATGAATTGTGCTTTTGCAAGCAAAAAAAGGAAAAAACTCAAAAATTATATTTCTTTTTCTGTGAAAAGAGGTTATAATACACTTACATACAATAATGAGCATTGGAGGTAACCATATGAATGGACGTATAGATTCCGGATTAGGTCAGATCATAATTGACACAGATGTAATCGCAACCTACGCAGGAAGCGTTGCTGTAGAATGTTTTGGTATCGTAGGCATGGCTGCAGTCAGTATGAAGGACGGACTGGTAAAGCTTCTTGGAAAGAACAGCCTGAAACATGGCATCAGCGTCAGAATTACAGAGGACAATAAAATCCGCCTGAATTTCCATGTTATTGTGGCATATGGCGTGAACATAAGTACAATTGCAGACAACCTTGTCAGCAATGTCAAATATAAAGTCGAGGCCTTTACAGGAATGGAGATCGATAAGATCGATATTTATGTAGAAGGTGTACGCGCAATTGATTAGGATAGAGGAGGAACTTGTGGTGAATAACAAAACCATAGATGCCAGAATACTTTCCAGGATGTTTCTTGCAGGAGCCAAGAATCTGGAAGCTAAAAAAGAATGGATCAACGAACTGAACGTATTTCCGGTACCGGATGGAGATACAGGAACCAATATGACAATGACGATCATGGCAGCAGCAGCAGAAGTAGGTTCTCTGGGAGAGCCTGACATGGAGTCACTGGCCAAGGCGATTTCTTCCGGTTCTCTGCGCGGTGCAAGAGGTAACTCAGGTGTTATTCTTTCTCAGCTTCTGCGTGGTTTTACCAGAAGTGTTAAGAACAGTAAGGAACTGGATGCCATTGATATCGCGGCAGCCATGGAGAAAGGTGTGGAGACTGCATATAAGGCAGTCATGAAACCGAAGGAGGGAACAATCCTTACTGTTGCAAGAGAGGCTGCTGCCAAGGCTGTAGAGCTTGCGGAGACAGCAGAGGATCTGGATACATTTTTCCAGAGCGTGATCGCTCATGCGGAGGAAACTCTGGCAAAGACACCGGAGATGCTGCCGGTTCTGAAAGAAGCAGGAGTAGTGGATTCCGGTGGACAGGGACTTCTGGAAGTATACCATGGTGCATATGATGGTTTCCTTGGCAAAGAGATTGATTATACACAGTTTGACAAGGCAAAAGGTCCTGCTGTGACTAAGATCGATGCACAGACAGAGGCTGATATTAAATTTGGTTATTGTACAGAGTTTATTATTCTTCTGAACCAGCCGATGTCCGAGGAGACAGAGCATGAATTTAAGAAATTCCTGATGTCCCTTGGTGATTCTATTGTGCTTGTTGCAGATGACGAGATCGTGAAAGTTCATGTTCATACCAATCATCCTGGACAGGCTATTGAGAAAGCCCTTACCTTTGGTGCACTTTCACGTATGAAGATCGACAATATGCGTGAGGAGCATCAGGAGAAGCTTATAAAGGATGCCGAGAAAATAGCGAAAGAACAGGCAGAACAGGAAGAAAAAGAAGAAGCAGCACAGCCACCGAAGGAAGTTGGCTTTATTTCCGTATCTGTGGGAAAGGGAATGACAGAGATCTTTAAGGAACTGGGTGTGGATTACCTGATCGAGGGCGGTCAGACAATGAACCCGAGTACAGAGGATATGCTCAATGCCATTGCAAAAGTAAATGCAAAGACTATTTATATTTTCCCGAACAATAAGAATATTGTTCTTGCTGCAAACCAGGCAAGGGATCTTACTGAGGATAAAGAGATCGTGGTTGTGCCGACTAAGACCATTCCGCAGGGAATTACTGCCATGATCAGTTATGTGCCCGAGAAGAACAGTGCGGAGAATACTGAGGCTATGCTTCAGGCAATCGAACATGTGAAGACCGGACAGATCACGTATGCTGTGCGTGATACAAGGATTGATGATAAGGAGATCCATGAGGGGGATATGATGGGTATCGGTGATCATGGAATCCTGGCTGTTGGCAAGGACCGCATGGAAGTTGCCAAGGAGACAGTTGCCCAGATGGTGGATGATGAGTCTGAGGTGATCAGTATTTATTATGGTGCTGATACTGAGGAGGCTGAAGCTGAGGAGTTGGCAACGGCTCTGGAGGAGGCTTGTCCGGATTGTGATGTGGAACTGAATGCGGGTGGACAGCCGATTTATTATTATGTTATTTCTGTAGAGTAGGATAATAGAGTTTTTGAGAGAGATAAACGAATAGTTCATGTGATGAAAACGGGTATAGGCCATTGTTGAGGGTGGGTATATCCGTTTTCGTATTATAAAAGGGGACGGCAGGAAAATATTTGTGTCAGGATGCGGTTTCGGCATCTAAGAGATACCTGCAAATGCATCCTGACACAAATATTTTCCTGCCTGAGATTTGGATAGTGGAAGTTTATTGTCGGCAGATTATTGTGATTGAAGAATGAGGGTTGCTTGATTTGGTTATTTTTTGCAGGGATAAGATAGATAATTTTTACTGGCTGTAAGGGATATTCATAATTATATTGTAGTAGAAAGGAATCGGTGGTATATGTCAACATCTTTGCGTACTTTGAAGGGCGTGGGGGAGAAAACGGAAAAGTTATTTGCGAAAATAGGAGTTACGGATAGGGAATCTCTTCTGAGTTATTATCCACGTAATTATGATGCGTATGAGGAGCCTGTTGAGATCCGGTCTCTGGAAGAGGGAGCTGTTGTGGCGATTTCTGTGGCGGTTATAACGGGTGTGTATGTGAATCAGGTGCGGAATCTTCAGGTGATCACGACCACTGTGGCAGATCTTACGGGGAAAATTTCTGTTACGTGGTTTAATGCACCGTATCTGCGCTCTGCAGTCAGGAAAGGCAGCAGGTTTGTTCTGCGGGGGCGTGTCGTCAGGAAGCAGGGGAAGTTGCAGATGGAGCATCCTGAGATTTTTACTCCTGCGGCTTATGAGGAGATTCTGCACAGTCTTCAGCCGATTTATGGACTGACTGCGGGGCTTTCTAATAAGACGATCGTGAAGCTGATCCATCAGGTGCTTGATGAGCAGAAGCTTCAGGCAGAGTATCTGGCAGATGAGTATAAGGAAAGGTACCACCTGGCAGACAGGAATTTTGCGATTCCTGCGATTCATTTTCCCAAAAATATGCAGGAGCTGTTAGCTGCAAGGAGAAGGTTGGTGTTTGACGAGTTTCTTCTTTTTATTCTTGCTGTGCAGTCTTTGAAGGAGAAGACGGAGGAAGCACCGAATGCGTTTCCCATGCATCCGGTGTGGACGACAGAGCAGATTATTGAAAGTCTGCCCTATGATCTGACAAAGGCGCAGTTGAATGTGTGGCATGAGATTGAGAGGGATTTAAGTGGCCAGGCCCTGATGTCCAGACTGGTGCAGGGAGATGTGGGAAGCGGTAAGACGATCCTTGCGTTTCTCGCAATGATCATGACTGTGGAGAATGGATATCAGGCAGTGCTTATGGCACCTACGGAGGTTCTTGCAAGGCAGCATTTTCAGGCAATGGAGAAGTTGCTGCAGGAACAGAATATTGATTTTGGGCATCCGGTTTTGCTGACAGGATCAGGTACTGCGAAGGAGAAAAGGAAAAAATATGCGCTGATCGCGTCAAAAGAGGCTAACCTGGTAATAGGAACGCATGCGCTGATTCAGGAAAAAGTGCAGTACAATAATCTTGGACTGGTTATTACAGATGAGCAGCATCGTTTTGGTGTGAAACAGAGGGAAGCACTGACTACTATGGGAAACCCGCCTAATGTGCTGGTGATGAGTGCTACACCGATTCCAAGGACGCTGGCGATCATTATATACGGGGATCTGGATATTTCAGTAATTGATGAACTTCCTGCGCAGAGACTTCCCATTAAAAATTGTGTGGTGGATACTTCTTACAGGCCGAAGGCTTATTCTTTTATGGAGAAGCAGATCCGTCAGGGACGGCAGGTTTATGTGATCTGTCCAATGGTGGAGGAGAGCGAAGGGATGGATGGGGAAAATGTGCTGGATTATACCCTGAAGCTTCGCAATGTTTTTTCGCCGGATATAAAGATTGCTTCTCTTCATGGAAAGATGAAAGCGAAAGAGAAGAATGTGATCATGGAGGCTTTTGCCGCAGGGGAAATTCAGATCTTGGTATCTACTACTGTAGTTGAGGTAGGAGTGAATGTGCCTAATGCTACAGTGATGATGGTGGAGAATGCCGAGCGTTTCGGGCTGGCACAGCTTCATCAGCTTCGCGGGCGTGTCGGTAGAGGGGAATATCAGTCATATTGCATTTTTATGCAGGGAAATGGTGCAAAGGAAATTTCTAAACGTCTGCAGATTCTGAACAAATCCAATGATGGATTTTATATTGCAGGAGAGGATCTGAAGCTTCGCGGTCCTGGTGATCTTTTTGGAATCCGCCAGAGTGGTCTGCTGGAATTTAAACTGGGGGACATCTATCAGGATGCGGATATCCTGAAAGCTGCCAGTGAAACGGCTTCGGAGATTCTGTCCCTTGATGCGGATTTAAGCCTTCCGCAGAATGAGGAACTTCAGAGGAGACTTTCGGCATATATGAAGGAAGATCTGCAGAATCTAGGACTATAGAAAATGACGGATACAGAGTAAAAAATAATACTGTTCATGTTACTGTTTATAAGATGCCTAGATTATAAAAACAGAAAAACATTGCAAAAGCAGAAGATTCGTAGTATTCTATTTTCATAAAAGAATGTTACTGTTTATCATATTTTCGGTAACATAAGAATACCTGTAACTGTACAAAACTGAGCAGTTACGAATACTTATACCTTGTAAGGAGGCTAATCATATGGCAACAAAAGCAACTACAGCAGATCTCAACACATCCACTGCGAAGACAACCGAAGTTAAAGAGGCTCCTGCAAAGACAACTGCTGAAGAAGTAGCTGTAAATAAAGAAGCAAACAAGAAAGAAACTGCTGAAACAGAGACTGTAAAGAAAGAAACAACAGCAAAGAAACCGGCAGCAAGAAGAACAAGAAAGACTGCAGAAAAGAAATCAGCAGAAGCAGAGAAAGAAACCGAGAAGAAAGAAACAGCTAAAGCAGCAGACACTGTAGAAAAGAAACCGGCAGAAACAGAGAAAGAAGCCGAGAAAAAAGAGACAGCTAAAACAACAAAGACTGCTGCAAAACCAACAAAAACAACGAAAAGAACTACAAAGAAGGCTCCTGCTAAGACAGCTGAGAAACCGGCTGAAGAGACAGCTGCCGAGAAGAAGACAACAAGAAGAACCACTAAGAAAGAAGCAACAGCAGAAGTATATATTCAGTTCATGGGCAGAGAAGTATATACAAAAAATATTTTAAGTAATGTCAGAAGAATCTGGACAGACGAACTGGGTAAAAAGGAGAAAGATCTCAAAGATATTAAGATTTATATCAAACCTGAAGAGAACAAAGCATATTATGTAATTAACGGTGATATTACAGGTTCTGTGTGGATCTGACATATAAAAGATAAGAACAATTTTCAAATCTTATGGCAATCACATAAATCAGTTACTTGAGAATGATCAGAATAATAAGTAATGAAGTAATCACAGACAGGTTTAATGACCTGTCAGGTTAAGACATTGAGAAACTCAGATGATAACATAAATTCATCTGAGTTTTTTGTGCTTTCGGTTATAAAAAAATTGAGACATACCTGCTACTTGACAAAAATTATCAGTTAGTATAAGCTATCTGCATAAGGTTATTGAGAAAAATCGGCTATAGCAATCCTCGTAAATAATGCATTTAAGACAGTTCAGCAGGGTTTCACACTCTGATGGGCTGGATTAAGATGCATTATTTACGAGGATTGCTATAATAACGACGATGATAACCAAATACAAATACAAAAGGTGAGCGACTGAAAATGACATTAAAAGATTTGGAAATCGGAAAAAGTGCTGTGATCACGTCGGTTGGCGGCAAGGGTGCCCTGCGTCAGCATTTCCTGGATATGGGTATGATTCCGGGAGCTGAGGTCACAGTCGTGAAGTTTGCACCCATGGGAGATCCCATGGAATTACAGGTACATGGATATGAACTGACATTAAGACTTGCGGAAGCAGAGCAGATAGAAATCGAACAGATCCCGAAGCGAAGCAGAAGTCACGCCGGAATAGAGGCTGTAAGCGACCTGGCACATCCGGGACTTGGAGAGGATGGAAAGTATCATTCCAGAGAAGATGAACATCCACTGCCTGAGGGAACTACACTGACGTACGCATTGGTGGGAAATCAGAACTGTGGAAAAACTACATTGTTTAACCAACTGACAGGTTCCAGTCAACATGTGGGAAACTTTCCAGGAGTAACGGTGGATCGTAAGACCGGTTCGATTAAAGGCCATCCGGATACAGAAATCACAGACCTTCCGGGAATTTATTCCATGTCCCCTTACAGCAGTGAGGAGATTGTCTCCAGAAATTTTGTCCTGGATGAGAAACCAAGTGCGATCATCAACATTGTGGATGCTACCAATATTGAGAGAAACCTGTATCTGACCATGCAGCTTCTGGAGATGGATATTCCTATGGTAGTTGCAATGAACATGATGGATGAAGTGCTGGGAAATCAGGGTTCTATAGATGTAAATAAGATGGAATCGCTGCTTGGAGTACCTGTAATCCCTATTTCCGCAGCAAAGAATGAAGGGGTTGATGAGCTGGTTGACCATGCGTTACATATAGCGAAATATCAGGAACATCCGCTGCGTCAGGATTTCTGTGATAAGAGTGACCATGACGGTGCAGTACACCGCTGTATTCATGCGGTCATGCACCTGATTGAGGATCATGCGGCGCAGGCTGATATTCCTACCCGTTTTGCAGCAACCAAGGCAATCGAGGGAGATCCGCTGATTCTTGAGAAGCTGAAGCTGGACACAAATGAGACGGAGATGCTGGAGCATATCGTACAGCAGATGGAAACAGAGCGTCAGGTTGACAGAAGCGCTGCGATCGCAGATATGCGTTTTGACTTTATTGAGCGTTTGTGTGAACAGACAGTTGTAAAGCCAAAAGAGAGTAAGGAGAGAATCAGAAGTGAGAAAATTGATAAGATTCTTACAGGAAAATATACAGCGATTCCCTGTTTCATCGGAATCATGGTACTGGTATTTTATCTTACCTTTAATGTGATCGGAGCGTGGCTTCAGGGGCTTCTGGAGATTGGAATTGATAAGGTTTCTGCGCTGGTAGAAGCAGCACTGACAGCAGCAAATGTAAACAGTGCCATGCATAGCCTGGTCATTGACGGTATTTTTACAGGTGTGGGAAGTGTACTCAGTTTTCTGCCGATTATTGTAACCCTGTTTTTCTTTCTGTCTCTTATGGAAGACAGCGGATACGTTGCACGTGTTGCTTTTGTGATGGACAAACTTCTGCGTAAGATCGGCCTTTCCGGAAGAAGTATTGTACCAATGCTGATCGGATTCGGATGTACGGTTCCGGCTGTTATGGCCACACGTACACTTACAAGTGAGCGTGACAGAAAGATGACGATTTTGCTGACTCCATTTATGAGCTGTACTGCGAAGCTGCCGATTTATTCTTTCTTTGTAAGTGCTTTTTTCCCGAAGAAGGGCGGATTTATTATGGCAGGTCTTTACCTGCTTGGAATTTTGGTGGGAATCCTGGCGGCATTTTTGTATAACAGAACTCTTTTCAAGGGAGATCCCGTCCCGTTTGTCATGGAACTTCCCAATTACCGGCTGCCGGGAGCAAGGAATGTAGGTCAGCTTTTGTGGGAAAAAGCAAAAGATTTCCTGCAGAGAGCGTTTTCTATTATCCTGCTTGCATCAATGATAATCTGGTTCCTGCAGAGCTTTGATCTGCATTTAAATCTTGTAAAAGATTCTGCAGACAGTATTCTGGCAATGGTGGCGGGAGTCTTGGCACCTATATTTAAACCAATCGGACTGGGAGACTGGAGAATCTGTACAGCTCTTATCAGCGGATTTATGGCAAAAGAGAGCGTGGTATCTACTCTGGAAGTACTTTTCGGTGGAAATATTGCCTCTGTACTGACTCCGTTGGCAGCAGCATCCCTGCTGGTATTCAGTTTGCTCTATACACCATGTGTGGCGGCTATCGCTTCGATCAAACGTGAAATGGGCAGCAAATGGGCTGTTGGTGTTGTGGTATGGCAGTGTGTGATTGCCTGGGTGGCTGCACTGATCGTACATCTGATAGGGATGATCTGATTTTATTAATTCGCTTTTATAGAAAAACCGATGGATTTGACTGTTTTCAGTCATCACCATCGGTTTTTTTCAGTTCCTCAACTGAGAGGCTTTTATCTGATTAGTACTGTCCGCCCTGGGAACCACTGGACATCTGTCTTTCCTGGGCTTCGATCATCTTTTTCATAATAATATCAGAACAACTTTCCCTGAATTTCCAGTTTGATGGGAGATGATCTGATTTTCTGGCAGAAAATTATATTACTATTTTTGATATGACAATTTCTTTATGGGTTTCATTATAGTACAGAAACCCTGAAAAAACTATAGAAATCTTACGAAATTGTTATAGTTTTTTAAAAAGAGACAGAAAAGAGACCAAAAGAGACAAGTGGTCTCTTTTGTCTCTTTTGGTTCTATAGCAATTCCGCAAAATAATGCAATCTGTAATGAATTTTGGTTACTGTTCACACATCACTATTCCGCGAGGTGTTTTGGCATGAATATGCCAAAATCCCGAGACATACAAGCCAAAATTCCATTGCCGTAGGCAATCTGGAACGAATTTTGGCTTGTATGTGCCCACAACTTGCTATCTGATCTGCTAGATGATAAAATTAAAATATAACAGGGAAGTGATATACGAAGGAGGTAGGAATGACAGAGTTTAATTTTGATACTGTTTTTGATGAAACCATGCAGACGCACAATCTGGACACTGTAGTGATTCTGGGACACTTAAATCCGGATGGCGATGCTGCCGGATCGGTGATGAGCCTTGCGCACTATATCCATGTCAATTATCCACAATACAGGGTGTTTCCATATCTTGCAAAAACGCTGGAGCGCGGCCCGAAAAAAATGGTTGTGGAAGATAAGACATTTGTTCCTTTTGAGATGCCGGATATATCCGGAAAACAATATTGTGTCATAGTCTGTGATAATGCAATTCTGGAGCGTATGATCGGATTGGAATATTACCAAAATGCCGCTGCCAGCATTGTTGTTGATCATCATGCTTCCAATGAAGGATACGGAGATGTGAACTGGACAAAGGTTTCTGAGGCATGTGCGGAAAATGTATACCATATGCTTTCTCCCGAACTGCTTCTAAATGCAGTCCAAAAAGAAGTGTACCCCAATGCCGCAGATTATATTTACCTTGGCATCCTGCATGATACCGGAGGACTGGCAAGGGCAAACCAGGGTATTTTTCAGGCAGTAGCTGATCTGATGGCTATGGGAGTTGACCATGGCAGGATTATGAAAACCTTACACAGTGATACCCTGGACATTCTATACAAAAGAGCCGATATTCTTCATGGGGCAGTACGTGCGATGGATGGCCGGGTTGCTTATGTCATTATGGGACAGAAGGAAATTGCCGAAAAAGATATCACATACGAAGACATCCACTGTATCAGCACAATCCTGCGCGATTGCGACGATATTGAACTTGGTTTTACCATGTATGAGGAAGAAGAAAACGGGTGGAGATGTTCTTTCCGTTCAGACGGGAAATGGATCAATGTTAATGAACTGTTGAAACCTTTTGGCGGTGGAGGACATATCTCCGCAGCAGGATTAAAATATCGGACCGATAATGTAGAAGAATTAAAGAAACAGATTCTGGACAGAGTAGCAGAGATGAAAAATAAACAGTAATCTATAAATGAGCAAATAAAAAAACTGCAGAAAATTATAAAATTGAAGAGAAATCTAAATACTTGTTGAAATTGTTATTGAGGGAAGGAAGAGGAGAGTTTGTATGGGAAAGATAATCGAAGGTCTCTGGGATTGCCCGTTTTGTGGGAATAAAAGGATTAGAGCCGGTCAAAAAATCTGTCCCGATTGTGGGCATCCGCAGGACGAAAATACAAAATTCTATATGCCGGATGAAATTAAATATGTTTCTGAGGAGGAAGCAGAAAAGATCAGCCGTAATCCGGACTGGCAGTGCAGCTTTTGTGGCAGTCTTAACAGCGACGATCTGAATGTCTGCAAAAACTGTGGTGCCACAAAAGAAGATTCGGAGAGAAACTACTTCGAGATGAGGCAGCAGGAAGAGGAAAAGAAACGAAAGAAAGAAGAGAAAAAAGAATCCTGCCAGAAAAATATCCCCCAAAATACACCAAAGAAAAAGCCACTGTTGAGGCGGATGCTGCTCATTCTGGGAATCTTCGCAGCAATCATTTTTGGCATGATGTCATGCCTGGCACCGAAGATCAAAAACGTAACGATTGATGACTTGGATTGGGAAAGAACCATTGACATTGAAGAGGTTGTAACTCACAATGAAAGTGACTGGTCGCTGCCCGATGATGCGAGGCTGCAATATACAAAAAGTGAAATTCAATCCTACAAAGACGTTCTCGACCATTACGAGACAGTTACAGAAACCAAAACACGCAGCGTCATAGACCACTACGAAGAGAAGAGTTCTTATGTTGATCTTGGAAATGGCTATTTTGAGGAGCAAACGGAAAGCGTTCCGGTATATACTGAAGAAACCTACACCGAAGATGTAGAAAAACCAGTCTACCGGAAGGAGCCTGTGTATGCTACAAAATATTACTATGAAATAGACAAATGGACGGTTGTCGATACTGCAAAAAGTTCCGGCAATGATCAGAACCCTTCCTGGCCGGAACCAAAACTTAAAGACGGACAGAGAACAGGAGCAGAAGAAGAGCATTATTTTGTGACCGCTACATATGAGAAAAAGAAGGGCAAGACCGAAACAGGAAGATATGAAATGGATTTTTCTCAATGGAAAGAACTTAAAAAAGGCGAAAAAATAGAATTAAAAATTGATGCTGCTGGATTCGCAGAGATTAATCAAAAATAAGATATAGATATACCCGGAGGGATACTTCGAACCTTTATTAAACAAGGAGATTCATAGTTTTGGCATGAGTCTCCTTGTTTAATGCTTTTCTCATGTTATAAGGTAGCTCGCATCATTGCATTTGTGCAATGCCTGCAGGCAGATATTGCTCCGTTTATTATACATGCGGAGAATAAAGAGGAGTACGAAGGGCGACTGGACAGCCCGGCACGACTGGAGCAGCTTTTCAGGGTAGAGCAGCGGCGGTTCTACAGAGAGACAGAACCAATGGTGGTTGATCAAGTATAAGAGATATTGCGGCGGGGAACCCCGTCGCTTTTCTGCTACGTGGAAACCATAAGCAGGGTAGCAGCCAAATCAGAATCGGGTTCTGATTGTAGTATTATTTTCTCAAATAATCGGCGATTGCCTTAAAACAGGAAATTGGATTCTCTCCGCGGAAACTCCCATATCCACTAACTCAGCATTATAGAAAGAGAAGATTGTTTTTCCGCGGAGAAAAGATATTATAATTTTGCGCAGATAAGCTCATAAACTGTCTTCAGAAGTTCGTCTCCCCTGCGACATTCTGAAACAAACGAAACGACTGCGTTTTTTTTCGGAAGGATCATAGATATCTGGGAGTATTTTCCGTCCGCCCGGAAAGAATTATATTCACCACGCCAGAAAAGATAACCATAGTATCCAACATCAGCTGCCTTTGTACTTTCTTCTATCCATTTCTCAGACAGTATCTGTTTTCCATTCCACTTGCCTTTGTTAAGATAAAACAGTCCAAATTTATGAAGTTCAGAAAGGGTCAGAAATAATCCGCCGGCTCCAAAACTGTTTCCAAGTGGATCAGTCTCCCATGTAGGACGTTTTATTCCAAGTTTGGAAAAAAGTCTGGGTGTAAGGTAAGAAACAAGATCGCAGCCGGAGCGTCTCTGTACAAGAATGCCTGCCAGATAGGGACCAACGTTATTATACACAAAATGCGTACCCGGCTTATACTTAAAGGGAATAGCCAGAGACATTTTTACCCAGTTATCTTCTTCATATAAAGGTCGTTGTTCTCCCATCAGACTGCCCTTCTCCTGTCCAAGGCACATGGTAAGAAGATCACGAACAGTTGCTTCTTTCAGGTTCTCATCTATACACTCCGGCAAGTCACCTGAAAATGATTCTGTTAGTTTTTCATTAAGATCGATCAGCCCTTCCTGAACAGCAAAGCCAACTGCACAGGATGTGAAACTCTTTGTTGCAGAATAAATATTCCTTCTGCATTCCGGTTCGCTGTACCACTCTGCTGCAAGTTCATTATCTTTTGAAATTTTGATTCCAAGAACATTATATTCTTTTGCTTTCTTAACAAAATCTGAAATATCCATAATATTTACACCCTTCTTGTCCTTAAATGTATTTTATTACTTTTATATTAACACAAAAATGGTGGATAAACCAGTTATTGCAGAAAGTGGTATATTACTATATTTCATCTTTAGACAAATTTCAATATTAAATATTGATTTTGTCTTTTTGTTATACCCGAATTTCAGCAAGACATTGCATCTTAATCCCTCAATATTCCCTTTTTTATCATAATTAAATCCTTCTGCTGATATTTTCATCAATGCAGTATTGGCAAATTGCTTAAGTTAATGACATTGTGTATGAACAGTAACAAAAATGTCATCAATTTTTTCGATAAAAATATATATCTTTGTCTTGCCTTGTCAATATGTGGTATACTTAAAACAGCAAAATACAGAAAGGAGAAAGTCATGGGAAACGAAGCAGGGGAATGGATTATTCATGGAGTAACATGGGATGATCCGAAATGCATCCACGATGTGGATGAAGCAGTCGAATATATCAACCGGGTTGGTTTTCTTCCTCTTTTTAAGAACGAAATTCCGGGGTTTTCTCTGGAGGAACGGACAGTGGCAGAATATTGGTGGTCTGATGATCCGGTGAGGGATCCGTGGAGATGGAGGATTGCCATTGCAAAAAAGCATGATGTTCTTTACGGGAAATTTTTTGCCAAAAAAGCCGGGTTTATTTCCAAAAAATGGCTGCCGGTATTTGCCAACTACCGCAGGGACGGCTATGATTTTGATGCTCTGTTTGAGGATGAAAAAGCACCGATCAAACATAAGAATATTATGGATCATTTTATGGAAAATGATGCAGAAATCTACTCCTACGAATTGAAAAAATTGGCTGGATTTGGAAAAGATGGCGAAAAGGGATTTGACGGAGCCATTACCAGCCTTATGATGCAGACATATCTGTGTAACTGCGACTTTCGGAAAAGGATCAATCAAAAAGGCGTGGAGTACGGCTGGGATGTGGCTGTGTATTCTTCTCCGGAACACATTTATGGATATGACCATGTTACTTCCTGTTATAAGGAAGATCCGCGGACATCCTGGGGAAAAATTGTTGATCATATGAAACAGCTTTATCCAGAAGCCGCGGATACGCAGATAAGAAAGATTCTAAAATAGGAGAGAATATGTGCAGCAGATATTATATAGATTCCGATATGATGGAGGAGATTTCCAGAGTGGTACAGAACATAGATGGGAGGATCCGGCTGACACAAGGAGATATCCGTCCGACCGATGTCGCACCGGTCATTGGACAGTCAGAACATGGACTGGAACTGGGTATATGCAGATGGGGATATCGAGCAGGAGAATATACGCAATTTGGGGTGAATGCAATTTATAGAAGGCGATGATTACCAAATCCGAAAGAATACAAGTTTTTTATATCAAATAATGCAATTGTAAAAAGAATAAGAAATGAGCAGCAAGTTTTTTGTCATTCAGCATATCTTTAACAGATTTTCAAAGGAGAAAATATTATTTTCAGACATCAGTTCTTGAAATTTATCCAGATTAAGATCCGAATGCTCAAGCTCTCTGGAGAACTGATAACAGATCTGAATCTGATCATTCAGGTTAAAATGATGTTCGTTTTTCAGATATGTTCCGACATCAAGCTCATGGATAAACAAAGTACAGACGACAGCCATTTCAACCTTGGTAAAGATTTCATCGTCATAGACTGCACCACAGAAATAAGTATAAATCCAGTAAACCAGAAGCTGTTCTTCCTGAATCTGCCAGTCCGGACAGTAGAAATCAAATTCGCTTTTCTGATATATATAATCGTTTTCTCCTGAAGAAATATATAAGGAATCAAGACGTTCCTTCAGAAATTCTTTCCATCCGGGACGAAGAACTTCCATTTCCGGAACAATAGTTTTCCACATTTTTTTAAATAGATCCTTTGATGTGTCAGAAGTATTCATTCTGGAATGAACTTTATCACAAAATGTTTTTCCGAATCCGGAATCTTCATGACGTTTCCGAATCTCTTCCCATTTAAAAAGTTCGTTTTTATTTAAACACAGCTGAAAATCATGTGTGATGGCAAGTACTTTCCACAGGCGTTTCCGTATGGGGACATTTCTGTTCTGGATGATTTTTATCAGAAGATCTCTGGTATCCATCAGTGCAGTAAATAAAAAGTAATCAAAATCATCATAGGTTTCTTCAGCGGCTTCCTTTTCGATGGTAACAAAATGAACTTTTTCTTTCTGAGACAGCAGAATTCTTGCTGCTTCCGGGCAGGAAAGGGACAAAGAAATTTCACGCAGACCCTCAAATTCTTCAATGTGTCGTGGATAATTTCTGCAGGTGTCGCAAAGCATTTTCGGACCTGCTTCTGTGTAAATATCACACAGATTTTCTTCGTTCAGAAATGCACACCGTCGGTTGTACTGGCGGAAGATATGTTCCTTCCAGTCGATATCGTTGTGCAGTCGATTGTGAAAAGGACCTTTGAAATGCTGATATTTCTTCAGGGTTTTATTGTCAATAACAATCTGCCATCCTGCACAGCAGGTATCCGGACAGGACCCGGCAATGCAAGAAAATTCTTTATAATAGTTGGGAAATGTAAATTCCATGGTTTCTGCTGCTTTCTGATTATTTCTTTTTTGCTTCCAGATAGTCGTTTAACTCTGCATTCGGAATATCTGTAATGAACATATGTCCGGGAGCATGAGTGATAACGATTGGCGGTTTGGCATTCTCAATTGCTGCCTGCGGAGTTACGCCGCATGGCCAGAACACAGGAATTTCCCCTTCGTAAATATCCACTGCTTCACCGTAATCAGGTTTCATAACGTCATCAATACCGACCTCTTTCGGATCTCCCATATGTACAGGGGCACCATGAACATTCGGCATTTTGAAAGTAATGTCATAAGCTTTTTTTGCGTTTTCCGGTGTCATCGGGCGCATGGAGCAGACCATAGGACCGGAAAATGGACCAACAGGAACTGTCTGAATGTTAGTTTTGAACATCGGTACATTTCGTCCCTGGGCGATATGACGGATTTCAATCCCTTCTCTAATCAGTGCTTCTTCAAATGAGAAAGAACAGCCGATAAGAAATCCAACATATCCCTCTTTCCAATACTCGGAAGCGTCAGTAATTTCTTTTGTAAATACACCGTTTTCATAAATCCGGTATTTCGGGATATCCGTGCAGATATTTCCGCCCTCACCCATGTCATGAGTTTCAGGAGTTCCTTTGATAATCTCGAGAATTGGACACGGAAATGGATTCTTGTGTGCAAATTCTTCAAAATCTGCAGCATATTCCGGTGGCAGAATTACCAGATTTGCCTGCGCATAGCCACGGCACATTCCTGCAGTGGGGAAATCAATAACTCCCTTGCGGATCAGTTCACGAACTTTCTTTGGGGACATATCTACATAAGGTGTGATATCAAAAGCCATAATAAATTACCTCCTGTTTCGTACTTTACAATATAAAAGTATTGTACAGTAAACTGACAGGAAATGCAATGCTATAAATAGTGGCGGCTTGATTTTTATATAAAATATTTTATAATAGGAATGCCGAAGGGTGCTGCCGGACGCGTTGTGAACAGCAATAATATATGAATGGGGGAATGAGAGTGGCAGCATATGAAAAGAGTAAGAGTGTGAAGTTAAAATCGATCAGTACCATGACAGAAGGGACCATCTGGAGACAGATCCTTCTGTTTTCTATTCCATTGATACTGGGAAATCTGCTCCAACAGATGTACAATACAGTGGACTCAATTATTGTAGGAAATTTTGTGGGCAGCAATGCACTGGCTGCAGTTGGTTCCAGTACGTCGCTGATTTGTCTGCTGATTGCATTCAGTATGGGGGCATCTGCAGGTGCGGGAGTTATTGTATCCCAGTTTTATGGAGCAGGAGATGAGAATGGCGTTCAGCGTTCTGCACATACAGCCTTGATGCTTGCGCTTATTCTGGGAATTGTTCTTACTATCGCTGGAATTGTATTTTCACCTGCAATTCTCAGGTGGATGAGAACTCCGGAAGAAGTAATGAATCAGTCAGTTCTGTATTTGAGAATTTATTCTTATGGACTGGTTTTTAATGTCATCTATAATATGGCAGCGGGGATCCTGAATGCAGTAGGTAACTCCAGACGTTCGCTGATGTATCTGGCAGTAGCTTCGTTTTCCAATATTTTTCTGGATTTATGGCTTATCGGCGGAATGCACATGGGAGTCGAGGGTGCTGCAATTGCAACAGATATCAGCCAGGTACTTTCCTGCATTTTTGCATTATGGTTTTTGATGAGAGTTCCGGATATTTACCGCATAAATCCGAAGAAACTTTCCATTGATAGAACAATGGCAGGACGGATTATCCAGGTAGGTCTGCCGACTGCAATTCAAAACACGGTAATCTCCTTTTCAAATGTACTGGTACAATCTGGTGTCAATGGATTCGGAGCCAGTGCAATGGCGGGTTTTGGTGCATACCTGAAAGTAGATGGGTTTAACATTCTGCCGGTAATGAGTTTTAGTATGGCAGCAACGACTTTTACCGGTCAGAACTATGGTGCGGGAAAAACAGACAGAATCAGGAAAGGATTGAGAGTAACTCTTGGAATGAGCGTGCTTTATACGATCGTGACAGGAATTCTCCTGCTGACCTTTTCCAGACCGATCATAGGGATTTTCAGCAGTGATAAAGAAGTAATCTATTATGGGGCACAGGCAATGAAATATTTCTGCCCGTTCTATTTCCTTCTGGGAATTATGCATTCCCTGGCAGGAACCATTCGCGGAACAGGAAAGACGGTACCTCCCATGGTAGTGATGCTGCTTGCATTATGCCTGTTCCGTATTCTGTGGATTCAGTTTGTGGTTCCACATTTCACCAGCATTGATATTATATATGTACTGTATCCTGTTTCATGGGCTGTAGGAATGGTACTCATGCTTATCTATGCATGGAAGGGAAATTGGATGCCAAAAAAATATCAGAATATTAATCAGACTGTCTGATAGTATTCTTTTACATAGTGAATGAACTGGCGTACATGGGATTTCAGAATTCTGTTTTTACTGTAAACAATATAAAAACTGCGTTTGTGAGCAGATTCTTCTAATGGAAACAGAAGAATCTGCTTTGTTTTTTGCAGGTCAACGACAGATCTGGCAGAAAGAATGGAAAATCCAAGCCCGTTTACAATAGATTTTTTGATTGATTCCAGGTCATTCATGCGGGCTACTACATTCAGACTGGAAGGTTCAATACCGGCATTTTCCAGAAAAATATCCATTTCCTTTTTGGTTCCGGAGCCTTTTTCCCTGATGATAACAGGATCCTTGATAAAGTCCTGAAAAACAACAGGTTGTTCTTTTTGTTTTAAGTTTAAATAATGATCATTCACAGGGGTAGCAATCACCATATTATCCTGACAGAAGGGAATAAATACACAGCTGTCGTCTCCTGTATTCTGTCCTGTCAAAGCCAGGTCTACGGTCCCATCCAGTACACGGTTAATAGCGCCGGAACTGTCTGTCTGCCAGGAATGGAAATATACATCAGGATACATTCTGCCAAAACCTGCGAGAAGTTCAGGAAGGAGATAAGAAGAAGGAATGGTGGAGGCTGCCAGATCAATGATCTGCTTTCTGGAACCGGTGAAATTCTCCAGAAGATTGTTGCGGATATCCAGAATGCGGAAAGCGCTGTCGTAGAGTTGGTATACCACACTTTTTTATAAATGAAATTTATAAATATTTATAAAAAAGTATTATATTTAAATCATCCGATAAAATGAAAAATCCAGTAAATAAATGGAAGTGTAAAAACAGAACAGATAGTTGTAACAAGAATTCCACCCATTGCATAATCGCCATCTGATCCGTAGGCATTTGCCATCATTACCACAGAGGACATAACTGGCATTGCAGAAGTCAGAGCCATGGTAGTGCGGATTTCTGAAGAAACCGGAAGATATCCAAGTAATACATAGAAGAAAAGCGGAAACAAAAGCATTTTTAGGATGACAATTCCATAATAATCCAGTCTCCGGATATTTTTCAGTACATCGATACAGGCGAAAACACCGCCAAGATAGATCAGTGCGAGAGGTGTGGCGGTCTGGCCGATTTTCTGAAGGGAATTGTTCAGAACTTCAGGAAGCCGGATTCCTGTCAGCACACAGATCACAGCAAGAAAGATGGAAACAGTAACAGGATTGATCAGCTTCCGGAAATCAAAACGGTTTTTTTGACTGTCTGTACCTGAAGTAAGGCGTACACCTGCTGTCCACAGCATGAGCTGATCAATAATGGTAAATACACAGATGTAGAGCATACCGTTTTCCGGATAAATACTGGTTACTATGGGAATACCCATAAATCCCACATTTCCGAATACGCTCATGGCACTGTAAAGCTGCCTGTGGTTACCATGCAGATGAAAAAAAATACCAGATATGTAGCTGAGTAAAAACAGACATATATACATAATTCCCGCAATCAGAAAAATGCTCAGTGAATGAAAAAGAGTTTTACGTTCCACTCCGTTTACAGTATTGATAAAAATCATTACAGGAAGCGCCAGTTTGATTACAAATTTTGAAATGACTTCAAGATTTTCTCTGTTCATAACCCGTGTGCGGATCAGGATCACGCCTGCAAGCATGTAGATCACGAACATTCCGATCTGAGCAGTCAGAATGCTGAAAGTATTCATTTGAGTTCTCCTTTTTTTTCGTAAATTCACATGAAATTATAACTGCAAAAAAGTGAAAATACAACAGAAAGTATAGGTGGCGAAAAATGTTTTTTTGAGTTACAATAAACAAAGCTGAGTTATATATTAGGAGGAGTAAAAAAGTGAATGTATTAGAAATTGTTCTGCCTGTACTGGTTATGATCGTGGTCGGTATGCTGTGCAGAAAATGGAAGATTCTGACCAGAGACGGAATCAATAACATGAAGGTGCTTGTAACGAATGTTATGCTTCCGATTGCTATTTTTCATGCTCTGGCAACAGCGGAATATAATAAAGAAACCGGAATCCTGATTTTGATCATGTTTGTAATGCTGGTAGTATCCTTTGGTCTGGGCTTTTTGCTGAAGCCATTTCTGAAAGGAACCTATCAGAAATATCTACCGTTTATGGTAAGCGTATATGAAGGGGGACTTATGGCCTATCCGTTATATACAAGCCTCTGTGGCAGTGAAAATCTTTCCCGTATTGCAGTTCTGGATATTGCCGGACTGTTGTTTGGATTCAGTGTATATATGGGAATGCTGGGACAGGTGGAAAACGGTGAGAAGATTGATGTGAAAAAACTGTTTTTCAGTGCATTAAAGACTCCGGCATTTATTGCAAGTATCCTGGGAATTATTGCAGGATTATCGAAGGTGATCCTTGCAGTTTTAGACAGTCCTTTCGGAGGCGTGTACCAGAGTGTGGAAAATATTCTCACCACATCTGTGACTGCCATTATTTTACTGGTAGTGGGATACAGCATGGAACTGAATGCGAAATTATTAAAGCCATGCATTGCCACGATCATCTTACGTGTATTGCTTCAGGCAGTGATGATCGCAGGAGTTCTTGTTGCTGTACATTATCTGGTAGGTGATGATCGGCTGGTCAATCTTGCAATTATCAGTTATATGTCAGCACCGGCCACATTCAGTATGCAGACTTTTATGAAAGATGAAGAAGGAAGCGCTTATGTTTCCACAACAAACTCCATGTACTGTCTGGTATCTATTCTTGTATATATAATTATGGCAGTGACAATCTACTGATCATGAAATCTGAATAACAGAAAATGAAAATTACTGCGGATTGAAATAGACCTGGCGGTAATTTTTGTATGTCGCAGGAAATTACTTCGTAGAGTATTTTTCATGCAGCTAAGTCTATGGACGTAAATGTTCTGTTTTTCTTGGGATTCACAGTAGTTATTACTATAAATCTTATTTTGGCGAAGATACGGAAGATGATTATGATTATCAGTTCAATGTAGTTTATGATTATCAGGCGTTCGCAGATGCGGATGCATTGATTATTGCATATGGTTCCCTTTGTATTTTTCTGGACGAAAAAGAAAGGAAAACGTTTCTGGACAAATATAAGGATAAGCCCTGTGTTCTCGCAGAAGAAAGAGACCATTCAGGAAAAGCTACTTCTATTATAGCAGACAACTATCACGGTATGTATGCTGTGGCAGAACATCTGGTGAGGGATCATGGATATCGAAGATTTACTTATCTTGCAGGACCTCATGGAAATACAGATGCCAATGAACGGCGTCAGGCGGTCTTTGATGTAATGAATGCATATAAAGTTTCATTTGATGAAAGCAGGATAGCATATGGAGATTTTTCGTCCTGCGTTCAGCAGCAGGTGAATCCGCCGCTTACAACGGTACTTCAGAATGCATTTGACATGGGATATATGGCAATGATCGGTGCTGCAGAGCTCTGCAAGGGAAAAAATGTCATTCCGTTGTAGTTCCTGCAAAGATCAGGATCCCTATAAAAAGCTGTATCCAGCATTATAAAAAAGAAAATATGTTCGATATTTTATTGCGAAATTTTTGATATCATGGTATCATATATGTATGAAAGAAAATCTTATACATTACCGCACTTGTGTGTGTAATATTAATTACCATATGGTATGGTCAGTGAAATACCTGATAAAAACCCTGTATGCAGCAATCCCAAGAAGGATCGATAACCTGTCTAAGGTCCTGGCCAAAAGAAAGCTGGATTTTAATGACATCATTGCGGATGAACAGGAGTTGTTTGATGTGATGGTAAACAGAGTGCGAAATGCACATGACTTAGACAACTGTTCCGTAAGACCTACCGTTTTGGAAGCATTCCACCTGGACTGGAGGGATGTGACAGAAGAGGAACAAGATAAGGTTCTTTCCATGCTGAAAGGAAATGCCAGTCAGTATGTAAAAGCGTGGAGGATCCGTAACAGGAGGACAGAAGAACGATTCGACCGTTTCTGTCAGCAGGAACAGTTATCGGAAGGTCATGGGATTGATCATCTGTTCCATGGCTCCAGGACTGAGAATTTTTGGTCCATTGTCACAAACGGGCTTCTTATCAATCCGGACTGCGGAGTACAGCGTACCGGAAGTATGTTTGGAAACGGAACTTATTTTGCCCCGCTTGCCCAGAAATCCCTGGGTTATACAGACGGCGGGTACTGGGCCGGTGGAAACACTGATGTAAGATTTCTTGCAATCTACAGGGTTGCGACCGGTAAACATCATGACATTTATCAGGGTTGTGATACATCGCATACAAAAAATGTCTTTCAGAAAAAATACCCCGGAGCGCACTGCGCCTGGGCACATGGAAGAGGAACCGGAGGAACTACTCTGTTCAATGACGAGGTCGTTGTTTATGACGAAGCGCAGTCAACCATAGAATACCTGATCATGATGAAATAACCTGGTGGAGCTTTCGGGCTCCACCTTTTTCAATTATTCTAATGAAGATGTAAAGGAAACAATGCAGAAGAAAATTCACCGGATGCTGGTTACGGAAGCATGCCAAATGGCAGTATATTAGAATTAGGTGGATGTAATTGAAGAAAAAATATGATATCATGTGAGTAACAAATCGTAAATTATATGGAGGCGGAATTGTTTTATGGATTTTCAAATAATCGCACTGGATATTGACGGAACATTAACAGATGATCGAAAAAAAATATCCAGCCTGACATTGGAAACATTGATTGAAGCGGAGAAGAAAGGAATACGTCTTGTCCTTGCATCTGCTCGTCCAGCTCCCGGGCTTTTCAGTATTAGAGATCAGTTAAAAATGGAACAGTTCGGTGGAATTCTGATGTCTTATAATGGTGGAAGAATAACGGATTGCGAAGGAAATACGTTCTATGAAATCAGTATGGATCTTGCTACGACCAGGAGAATCCTCCGGTTTCTGGAAAAACTTCCGGTAACTGTTATCGTTGATGATGGCAAGATGTTTTATGTTACGGATAAAAACGGGTATAAGGTTGAATATGAATGCCGGAATAATCAGATGCAATGTACAGAGGGCGATAACTTGGCGGATTGGCTCACTTTTTCACCTATAAAGCTTCTTCTGGCGGTTGATCCTATGAAAATATATGAGGTACAGGAACAAATCAGAAACTTTCTGCCGGAGGATTTAACTGTTGTCAGAACTGCCGCCTTTTATCTGGAAATATTTTCTCGCAGAATTAATAAAGGGCAGGGTCTTTGTGATATATGCAGAATTTTGAAAATAGATGTAAGGAACAGCATTGCTTTCGGAGATTCCGAAAATGATATCCCTATGCTTAAAGCGGCAGGTATCGGAATCGCAATGAAAAACGCAGAGATGGATGTCAAAAAGGCATCGGATATGTGCACTTTATCAAACAATGAAGATGGTATACCTTACGCTTTAAGTGAGCTCAATGTAATATAAATCGTTAAGGAAAGAATCGAAGGTGGTGCAAACGAAAAAGCAGTATTGAGACTTTTCATTAACTGCCCTTTCGTTTGCATCAATTTCGATTTTTTCTGGTTGAACAAAGCGCGTCAACTCTATATGGACTTTTAATTCTGACACT